>ENA-USUJ01001901-USUJ01001901.1-human-gut-metagenome-genome-assembly--contig:-NODE-1901-length-16813-cov-5.176984_pt1 | contig 16813 bp, 17 predicted proteins | sample MGYA00250061_ERZ773398 | MGnify/ENA primary metagenome ERZ773398 (study PRJEB29103, sample SAMN06111992) | human gut metagenome | biome: human gut; feature: ankylosing spondylitis patient; material... | reverse complement strand
ACAACATTTGGCTGCGCCGCCCGCGCCCGGCAGACCGCAACAGCTCAAGTATATTATAGCACGATTGCGCAGCCGAAAAAAGAGGGAAAACCGCTTTTGTACGACTTTTCCCTCTCTGCACCCCCTTTTGTCTGGGTAGTACCTGATTTTATCAGAAATTCAACCTCTCAGGCCGCGCTCTGGCGCGTCCAGCCGTCCTCCCTTTGTCGCTAGCGCGACATCTCCCTCCGGCCGGAGGGAGTCATTCCTATCAGGGGAGCCAAATAGCGGAAATCAGTCTTTCTTTGCCAGCTTATGGATGGTGCCGTCCGGCTCCTGGATGGAGGTGTTGTTCAGCTGGGCGCGGAGGCTGGCCTTGATGTCGTCCAGGTACTCCCGGCGCAGGGCCTGCTGCTCGGCTTTTTCGGCCTCCGTCAGGCCCGTGGTCTTGCTTTTGTGTGCCAGCTCGTTGATGCGGGCAATTTTCTCATTCGTCATGGTGTACTCCTGTATTTTATCGGAAAGTGTGATATAATTGGCATAGCCTCTCAGGCACTCCGCTGGGTGACGGAGAGGTTTAATCCAGTATACCAAAGGATGAAACCCATGTCAAAGCAGTTGAATTTTGCACAGCAGATGGACGAAGTGTTGAAAACGTTGGCCCCCACCCGGCCAAAGCTTCTGCTCCACGCCTGCTGCGGGCCCTGCTCCAGCGCCGTGCTGGAACAGCTGTGCCAGTATTTTGAGATCACTGTCCTCTACTATAACCCCAACACCTGGCCCGCGGAGGAATACTACCGCCGGGGCGAGGAGCTGAAAAAGTTCGTGGCCGCCGCCCACCCGCTGGGGGTAACGGTGGTGGAAGACCACTACGACCCGCAGGAGTTCTACACCGCCGTGCAGGGGCTGGAACAGGAGCCCGAGCGGGGCAGCCGGTGCACCGTCTGTTACCGGCTGCGGATGCGCCGGGCGGCCCAGTATGCCGCCGAGCACGGGTTCGACTGGTTCACCACCACCCTCTCCATTAGCCCCCATAAGGACGCCAGGCGGATCAACGAGATCGGCCAGCAGCTGGAAGAAGAGTTCGGTGTAAAGCACCTGCCCTCGGATTTCAAAAAGCACAACGGCTACCTGCGCAGTTTGCAGCTCTCGGAGGAATACGGCCTCTACCGGCAGGATTACTGCGGGTGTGAGTTCAGCGCCCGGGCCCGCGGGCTATAACAAAAACGTCCACCCTGACGGATGGACGTTTTTGTTTTGCCGCCTTAGTTTTCTTCCGGCATCCGTGCCACCAGAATGGCAAAGAGGACAAGGCCGATGCAGGGCACGATGTTACAGGCCATGCCCACGGCAAGGCCCGCGCGCTCTGCCACCCGGCCAATGATCCAGGGCATGAGGATGGCACCGCTGGACGCCGCCGGGAGCATGATGCCCATGCTGGTCACGCTGGTCATCTTACCGGCGCTGGCCACAGCCGTGGGGTTCATGCCCGCCATGGCAAAGGCAAAGGCGAACAGCAGCAGGATGGCTGCCCCCTGCGTGTGGGCCTGCATGAGGCAGAAATAAAAGATGGTGCAGCCCACCCCCATGACCACCATGGCCTTGCGGGGCTGTTTGAACGGGAAGACGAACGCGATGAGGAGCCGGGCCACCAGAGTGGCGCCCCACATGACCGTGACGGTATAGGCCGCCAGCGCGCCGGTAATGATGCCGCTGCCCTTGAAGTAGGTGACCATCCAGCCCGTGACGCTCTGCTCGGCCGCGTTCTGGCAGAAGAGCAGGCCTGTCAGCAGCCAGAACTGCACGGAGTGCAGAAAGCTCCAGTCGATCTTCTCCTTGCCGGTTTTGCTTTTGGTGCTCCCCTGCCCGCCCATGGGGGTGGTGAGATAGATGAGCCAGACGATGACGCCCAGCGCCGCCAGCACCAGCAGGGCCAGCCCGGTGCTCACCCGGCCCGCCGCTGCAATGAGGAACGGGCAGAGCAGCGCGCCGCAGGCATAGCAGCTGTGCATCAGGTTCATGCCCCGGGTGCGGTCGGCGGAGTTGTCGCTGACCAGGATGGTGCAGGCGTTCATGGCGCTGCCCTTGGCGATGCCCACCAGGAAGAACGAGACACTCAACAGCAGCTCCGCGCCGGAGAGGCCCATCATCCCATAGCCCAGCGCATAGCCCGTGGTCAGCAGCAGGACACTGGGCTTGAAGCCCAGCACCCCGGGCAGCACACCGGTCAGGAAACCCGCCAGCAGGTTGCCAATGCTCATCAGGGAGAGCAGAGTGCCCGTCATGCCATAGGCAAAGCCGTATTTCTCCTGCAACAGGCTGACCACCACACCGCTGGAAATGGCGCAGATCCCGCTGAAAAAGAATGTGAGGAAGCCCGCATTGCGCAGGCGGGTGTTTTGGGGTTGCTGTTCCATGGCCGTTTGCTCCTCGTCCTGTTTTTGTTACTCTTTTTTTATTTAACCACAGTTTTGGGCAAATGCAATCCGCTTTTTGAATTTATAGGTGCTCCTGCAGGAAATTTGCCGCAGGACGCGGCTCGTTGAAGAGAGATCCCACGCGGAACGCACCCCGCCAAAACAGGCGCAAAAAAGAGGGGCGGACCCTACAGGGTTCGTCCCTCTTTTTACTGGTTTGCTTATTCTGCCTTTTCAGCAGCGGGCTTCTCCTCAGCCTTGGGAGCGGGAGCTGCTGCAGGAGCAGCGGCGGGTTTTGCCGCGGGTGCAGCGGGCTTCTTGGGCTCCGGGGGATACGGATTGTCCTTCAGCGGGAAGAGGATGATCTTCTTCGGGCACTTCTGGGCACACATACCGCAGCCCTTGCACTTGTCATAATCCACACGGGCCACACCGTCCACAACGTGGATGGCATCAAACTTGCAGGTACGCTCGCACATGCCGCAGGCAATGCAGGAGGTCGTGCAGGCTTTCATGGCCACAGGGCCCTTATCCTGGTTGGAGCACATGACCACAGGCTTGCGGGGGCCGCCAGCGTCGATCATAATAACATGCTTGGGGCAGATGTTGGCGCAGGCACCGCAGCCGGTGCACTTGTCCTTATCCACCTTGGCCACGCCGTCCACAATGTGGATGGCATCAAACTTACAGACCTTGGTGCAGTCGCCCAGGCCGATGCAGGCGAACGTGCAGGTCTTGGGGCCGCCGTACAGGTTGGCGGCAGCCGCGCAGGTCTGGATGCCGGTGTAATCATAAGCGGGCTTGCAGTGCTCGGAGTTGCCCTGGCACTGAACCACAGCCTTTTTCTCCACAGCGCTTGCCTCGCCGCCCATGATCTTGGCAATGGCGGCAGCAGCCTTGGGGCCGCCGGGTGCGCACTTGTCGCAGGCAACGCCGTCCATGACGACAGCCTTTGCGTAATCAGAGCAGCCTGCGTAACCGCAGCCGCCGCAGTTTGCGCCTGCCAGGCAGGCGGCAACTTCTTCAATACGAGGATCTTCCTCAACCGCCATGAACTTGGCCGCCGCGACCAGAATGATCGCGCCAACGGCGCCCACGATGGTACAGAGGATAACAGCCGATGCAATATTCATAGTTCTGTCTCCTCCCTTACAGCGTCACATTAAACAGGTTCTCGACGAGGCCGCCGAAACCCATGAAAGACAGGCTGGTGATTGCGGCAGCCAGCAGGGTGATGGGCAGGCCCTTAAAGGGAGCCGGGGGATCGCAGGCTTCCACGCGCTTGCGCACGCCGCTGAACATGACCATGGCCAGCATGAAGCCGACGCCTGCACCGATGGCGCAGATCAGGGCCTCGATGTAAGCGATGCCAAAGCCCAGGCTCTCCACATCCGCGCCGTAATCGCCGACGACCAGAATGGTGACAGCCAGCACGCAGCAGTTGGTGGTGATCAGGGGCAGGTAAACGCCCAGGGAGTTGTACAGGGCCACAATGTACTTCTTGAGGAAGATCTCAATGAACTGGACCAGAACCGCGATGACCAGAATGAAGACGATGGTCTGCAGGTAGCTCAGGCCAGCCGGGTCCAGAACGAAGATCTGGATGGGGAACGTCACGGCGGTAGCCATGAACATGACGAAGATAACAGCGCCGGACATACCAACGGCGGAGTCCAGCTTCTTGGAAACGCCCAGGAACGGGCAGATACCATAGAACTTCACCAGCACGTAGTTGTTGACAAGGATCATGCTGAAGAAGATTGCAGCGAGTTTGACGAGCATCTTATTCCGCCTCCTTCTTCAGGTTGTCGATGTCACAGCAGCTCTTGCGCTCGATCCGTGCATCCAGCTTGCCCTCCAGCCAGACACAGCCGGCCATCAGGACGCCGTAGCAGAAGAACGCGCCGGGAGCCTGGGTCATAATGCTGATCTTGGCGAAAGACTCGGGCAGGATCTGGAAGCCCAGCCAGGTGCCGCTGCCCAGAACCTCACGGAACGTAGCCATCAGCACGACGGTCAGGGTGTAGCCGATGCCCATGCCAATGCCGTCCAGTGCGGAATCAACCACATTGTTCTTGCAGGCGAACATCTCGGCACGGCCCAGGATGATGCAGTTGACAACGATCAGGGGCAGGAAGACGCCCAGTGCATTGTACAGGCTGACCATGTAGGCGTGCATGAACATCTGGACGATGGTCACGAAGCCTGCGATGATGACGATGTAGCAGGGCAGATGGACTTTTGCGGGGATCACGTTGCGCAGCAGCGAGATCAGGATATTGGCGCAGACCAGCACGAACGTGAAAGCTGCACCCATGCCCAGCGCGCTGGAAACTGCCGTGGTAACAGCCAGGCAGGAGCAGGTGCCCAGAACCAGACGCAGAACGGGGTTTTCTTTGATGATACCGTTGGTAAGGATGCTTACCTTGGAATTCTTTTCAGATGCCATTTCTTACCAACCTCCTTTATGCCAGCTCATTGTAGCAGCTGATGCAGTCGTTGATGGCTGCAAACAGAGCCGTGGACGAAATGGTAGCGCCGCTGTAGGCGTCAAAGTCCTGGTTCATGACGATATTCTGGGTACCGTCCATGCCGTTGAACTGAGCCAGATAGTCGGCCTTGGCCACGTTGGAGCCGATGCCGCTGGTCTGCGTGGAAGCATCCACCCAGATGCCGGTGACCTTGCCTTCGGTATCAAAGCCCATGATAACGGTCAGGACGCCGCCGTCGAAACCGGACTCGCCGGCCTTGATGGCCATGCTGCCATCCTCAGCCTTGACAGCACCGGAGACGTTTGCGGTGGTGTAGCCGCTCACCTCTTCCAGGGTGTTCGCGTCGGAAACAGAGGGCATCACGTCAACGTAAGCAGCCAGGGTGGCTGCACGCTCGTTTTCCGCGATGACCGGAGCGGTCATGGAGTTAACGACCGCCAGCAGCAGGCTGACGACCAACGAGATCACGCTCAGCACAACAACGGGCTTTACCGTGCTCTCCCAAGTAGTCTTATTCATTTGCCAGCAGCCTCCTTTGCAGGTTTTGCGGGTTTGATATAGCCATACGGAGTCTGACGGGTCAGGTCATTGATGTACGGGACCCACAGGTTCATGAACAGCAGCGCGAAAGACACGCCCTCGGCGTAGCTGCCCCACTCACGGATCGCAAAGGTGACAATGCCCAGCGCCACGCCATAGACCAGCTTGCCCTTGAGGGTGAACGGGCTGGTGACGTAGTCGGTTGCCGGCAACGGTTTTGGCATCTTCATAGCAGTCGGAGTGGGAGATAAAACATTTATCGGCATAATCCAGACCGTTCTCTGCATTTTCTTTCATACGTTCCACAATCGCTGCGATGACCTTTTTCTTGCTGCGGATCTTGTAGCGCGGGATCAGATGACCGGTGTTGTTGACATTTAATAAAGGGCAGATTCCAAGAACGGTTCCGACAGCACCGGAGGTCTTGGAGATACGTCCTCCTTTCACATAGAAGGAAAGGTCCGTAGAAAAGAACCAGTGCTGGGCGTTTAGGCGGTGATCCAGCGCAAACCGGCGAACCTCATCAATATCCTTTCCCTCATCGCGCAGATCGGCAAGCTTATCCATCAGCAGTCCGTAGCCGGAAGAAGCGGATAAAGAATCGACAACATATATTTTACGATCCGGAAATTCTTCGCGGAGAATTTCGGCAGCAATGTTAGCGGAATTGATCGAGCCGGAGATGCCGGAGGAAAGGGTCAGATGGAGAATATCAAGACCCTGCTCCAGAAATTTGCGGAAATAGGATTCATATTCGTCTGCATTGACCTGCGATGTTTTGGTGTCCGAACCGGTTGCCATGCGGTGATAGAAATCCTTAAAATCCATGGATTGTCCCAGATCATCTGCGTAAGCGGTTCCGTCCAGCTCGTAGTGAAAACAGATATAAGAAATATTGCGTGCTTCAAACTGTTCCTTGGAAAGATCAGCCGTTGAGCAGCAACTTAAAATATATTGATCCATATTGACCTCCTTTAATGCGTGATTTATGCATAATTACATAAATTATACCATGAATTCATCAATCATACAAATAACTTCTGTGTATCCTGCCATAGGCGGAAAGTATCAGTGGCAGCATTGACAGTGACATTTTGTATAGTTATACTTCTATAGGCGTAATTAGTCATTTTTATATCATGAAAGAAAAGAGGTTGTTGCCAAGTGGCAAAGAAGGGGTTCAATCTTGCGGAATTTCTGCCGCAGAGGCAGATGTCGGAGGCGTTCATCAATTCATTTTTTCTGGCATTGTCCGGTGGATTTCAGGACGCATATACATATAACTGCAGGGACGAGGTTTTTTCGAATGCACAGACGGGAAATGTTGTTCTTATGAGTCAGCATTTTATGGAAGGAAGGTGGTACGAAGGGCTGCGTTATCTGTTGCCACTTCTCGCGTTTGCGGCAGGAGTGCTTCTTGCGGAAAATGTTCAGTACCGTTACCGGAATGCAAAGCGGATTCATTGGAGACAGGGAATTTTGCTGGCAGAGATTGTGATATTGGCAGTGGTTGGTTTTATACCGCAGACGTATAATATGGCGGCGACAATATTAGTTTCCTTTGCCTGTGCCATGCAGGTGCAGTCGTTTCGGAAGGTCGGTGGATATTCGTATGCAAGCACGATGTGTATCGGTAATCTGCGGAGCGGTATGGCGGCGTTATCTTTATATGCAAGGGAACATAAGAAGGAGCAGCTTCGACAGATGGGATATTATTTTGGTGTGATCGCGACATTTGCGATTGGAGCCGGTATTGGAGGAATTACTTCCTCGTATTACGGTATTCATGTGATCTGGATTTCCTGTGTTCTTTTGGTGGTCAGCTTTGTATTGATGTCTCTGGAAAAGCTGAAATAGAAGTCGTTGTTGTGGAAAAGCAACAAATAGTAAGCGTGTTTATATAAAATATGTCATATATGTGTCAGATGAAATTGGTCATAATGTGCAGTTTGTTGGTTTTTTTTGAGAAAAAAAGAAAAAAATAGATGAAATTCACAAAACGAATCAATTGGCTGGGTGTTATCTTGACAATTGATATTCGATCAACTAAAATAAGTTTCGAAAATTGTTATATTAAACAACAAAATGCCTATCATTAAAATACCGATGGAGAAGAGATGAGATTTATCAGATTCAGTCTGGTATATCAGGGTGAGGGGCATAAATGTTAGGAGGCAAAACGATGAGAAGTAAGACAATCAAGAAAGCGATTGCTACAGTAGCCGCTGCAGCAATGGTAATCACATCAATCGTTCCTGCAGCACCGGCTCAGGCAGCGGTTAAGGCAAAGAAGCTCACAGTAAAGACAAAGAAGATCGTTCTTTACAAGGGCGCAGCTGCAGGTTATGGTTCAAAGCAGCTTAAGGTAACTGTAAAGCCTAAGAAGGCAAAGGTTACATACAAGATCAACAAGAAGAAAGTAGCTTCTGTATCTAAGAAGGGTCTTGTAAAGGCTAAGAAGCCGGGTAACGCTAAGATCACAATCAAGTCTGGCAGCAAGAAAGTTGTTGTAAAGGTTGTTGTTAAGAAGATCAAGAAGAAAGTAACAAAGGTTACAGCAACAAAGAACATTACAGTTAATGTTGGTGCAAAGAAGAAGATCAAGACATCTGTAAAGCCTAAGAAGGCTACACTCAAGGCTCTTGCATTCACATCAAATGCAAAGAAGATCGCTAAGGTTAACGCTAAGGGCGTTATCACAGGTATCAAGGCCGGTAATGCTAAGATCACTGTAAAGGCAGTGGACGGAAGCAAGAAGAAAGCAACTGTTGCAGTTCTTGTCACAGGTGCAGCTATCGCATCTAATCCTGCAATTACAACAGGTCCTTCAGTAACAACAGCTCCTACAGTAGCACCTACAGCTACAGTAGCTCCTACCACTGTTCCTACTGTTGTGCCTACAGAGGCTCCAACAACAGCCCCAACTGAGGCACCTACAGAGGCTCCGACGGCAGCTCCTACTGAGGCACCGGTTGAGACAATCGCTCCTGTTGTTAAGGATAATGGTGATCTGAGTTATGATCTTCCGGCTCTTGCAGAGGGATCTTCTTACAAGGTAAGCTTTGGAGAGGGTAACAATGCTGAGATTACAGCAGGCGCTGTTGCAGCAATCGAGACAATCCGCGACAGATTCGAGGCTAGTGCCCAGAAGGATGCTGTTAAGGCAGCGGAGTCATTCGTATCAAAGGCATATGACAACAAGGCGTTTGGTGGATTTGTTGTAAACAAGGAAGCTGGTAAGGATACAGCAGTTGTTTCTTACAACGGTAAGGATTACAATCTGACTGTTAAGGCTGATGGAGATGTTGCAAAGGTTGCTGTAGAGGGTGAGTTCTCTCTGACAGTTAAGGGTGCAAACGGAGCTTATACAGTAAGCGATCTTAAGGTTGGTACTGTAGAGGGTAATGGCACATATGCAGCTACCGTAGCCGTTGCAGAGGATGGAACCGTTACAGCTACTATCACAGGCGCAGCAGGTGCTTGCACAGTGACTGTTAAGAATGGTAATGTAACATTGGATATCGCAAAGGCAGTTCAGGAGAAGTACGGATTCGTTATCTCAAAGTAATATCCAAGCGTAATAAGTAAACATGACAGGATCGTTACGTTTGTAACGATCCTGTTTTCATGAAATGATGATTGTTAAACTTCGAAATGGGGATAGAATATGGTGAGGGTTAGCAGAAAAGCAGGATGTATTCTTTTGGTGATTGCATTGCTTTGTCAGTTTAATGTTGCTTCGTCGGTCTGCCATGCCGGCAAGAAAGCTCTTTGGTTTAATACCACTAAAAAGACGATCACGGCAGGAAAAAGCTTCCGGCTTAAAGCAAAAGGAAAAGCGGCAAAGGGCAGATTAAAGTGGCGCAGCAGTAATAAGAAGATTGCTTCTGTTACAGCGAAGGGTAAAGTGACCGCCAAAAAGACCGGCAAGGTGAAAATAACGGTTCAGTCTGTAAAGAAGCCATCGCTAAAGGCCGTTTGTACCGTGACGGTGAAAAAGAAAAAGACGGCTGTACCGACGGAAAGCAGTAAGCCGGATTCGTCTGCAGCACCGGCGCCGATATCAACGTCACCGGCGGCAGCGACAGCGACAGCAGGTGTATCGTCAGCACCACAGGTAACACAGGAGCCGGCTGCTCCGACAGCAACCGTGTCACCGGTACCGGCAGATGTCTCCACTCTGGTGGTTTCTACCAGTCTGGTGGAAAAGAATGGTATGACGATGACAGCGTATTTGATCAATAAGCAATATTATGGGAATATTACTGTTTGCTTAAATGGAAAGACGTATACCAAGAAAACAAGTGGAAGAAATCTTCTGTTCACGCTTGCGACCGGGGCAACCGGTGGCACTCCGGAGGTGAATCACGATGGCACGATCCGCGTCAGCAGGGAAAGTACCGATCTGGAGTACTGGACAGTAGAGGATCTGGAACTTCAGAAGACATATTATCTGAAGGGCGATCTGCAGAATACCATAGATCCTTCTGTGGCAGACTGTGGAGTTGTTTATGTTCAGGGGGATGTTCGTTCTGATGTGCAAATATATACAAATGAACAGTAGGAAAGGGAAGTTATGAAACGCAGATTAACAGGATTAATAATTGGAATAGCGGCTTTTGCCCTAAGTGCTGTCAGTGTACAGGCAGGGGAGATCAATGCAAATGAGCAGAGTCTGATCTCTGCGGTGTCCCAGTCGTTTTCTTATAACGGTGCCACATATGTTGTGAAGAGCTCCTATATTGGGCAGGGACAGGCAAAGCTTGCGCAGGACGGTGTAGATCTTTCGGCGGCACAGGCACAGGGATACATTTCACAGTTCCATGGAAGTTATCAGGAGCTGGTACAGGAAGGATATTGTGATCTGATCTCAGAGGCGCCGGCATCCGGTAATGATACAGCAACGCCGGAACCGGAGCATTCCAAGAAGGAAGAGGCGAAGAATAAGCTTTTATTAAAGACAATCTTAGGAAAGCCGGGGACAAAGTCTGACGACAGCAAAAGTGATAAGACAGAGACACAGCAGATGGATGCTCAGACTGCCACGGCCACACCGGCAGCGGATCAGTCTTCTACCGGTGTGAATAACTGGGGTAAGGAAGAGGATCTTGGCAATTCCATCGGCTTTGAGGATGTGGACAGAGAGCAGGCAAAGCAGGGCAAAGTGACGATCTCAGGAAATGGATCAGCTTTTACTGTTCAGAATAACAATACCGATTCTAAAGACGCCAACAGTAAAGCACAGGATGTGAAGGATAACTTTTTAAGTAAGATTGTTCATATTTCATTATGGAAAATTCTTTTCTGGGTGATTTCAGGAATTTCGGTTGCAGCAATTGCTGCTGTCGTATATTATATTGTTATGATCAAGCGCCAGCACAAAAAGAACCGCAGACTTCGTGGAATTATTGCAGCAGGAGTAGGTGTTTCTGCCGGTGGATGGACGCTTCTTCTGATGGTTGCATTGGGATTATATTTTGGAGCATACAATAATAATTCCATTCAGCGCCAGTTGATGGAGAGTGACTATTTCCTCGGGGTGACTCAGATGATCCGCGAAACGGCACAGGGACAGCTTGAGGAAGCAGGCTATGATGGAAAGATTGCCTCTGAGGTTTATACATTGTCCAGTGTATATATTGAGGAGAAGCAGTATATCAGCAAGGTTCTTGCCGGGGAAAACGATGCTGCTGTTTCAACAGATGGCATTGAAAATGCCCTGAAAACTGAGGTGACAGGCAAGAGTGATGAGAGTAATCAGCAGATGATTGAGACGCTGAAGGATACCTATGAGAACATGCTTCAGTTCAAGCTGGGCAGAGTGATCTATGAGAGTCGCGCATCATTCCTTGGATGGTTTTATCTGACCTGTATTGTCAGCATTATCATGCTGTTAGTATTTTTTATACTTGCATGCAGATTGTATGGTTATCCACATAAGGCGGCACGCATTATGTGCATTTCTATTCTGATATCATCCTGTCTTGTTGCAGGAGGTGCAGTGCTTGCAAAATTATTAAAGGTGACCGCAAAGATTGAGGCAACGCCGGTATATTATCTGCAGTTCTTACAGAAATATGCTGCGTGGAGCATCAATGTACTGATGTATGTGGGATGTCTCGGCATTCTTGTTGCGATCGCGCTGATGATATGGAAACGTTATCTGCATACGATCTATGCAGAGTAGGGAGGGAGATTTCATGGAAACCGGGTTTTATGACATACATACGCATATCTTACCAGGAGTAGACGACGGTTCCAAAAGTCCGGATGAATCAAAGCATATGCTTCAGATGGCATATGATCAGGGAGTACGCCATATTGTCGCAACACCACATTTCTCTGTGAAGGGAGATAATCATCCGGTAGATGAACTCAAAGAAAAACTTGCCCTGCTTCAGAAGCAGGCGGACGAAATTGATCATTCCTTTACTGTCTCACTTGGTAATGAACTGTTAAACGGTCCGGGTATGGTGGAGGAGCTGCAGAAGGGGCGTGCATTGACGATGGCTGGAACACGCTATATTCTGGTAGAATTTCTTCCATCTGACAAGTATCAGGTGCTTTACCATTCACTGCATGAGTATATTATGGCCGGATATATTCCGATCATTGCTCATATGGAACGCTATGAAGCACTGTATAAGAACTATGACCATATTGAGGAGCTTGCCAAGATGGGATGTTATTTCCAGATGAATACGGAAAGTATTGTGGGTGGCTTTTTACAGCGGAGAGCTGCTTACCATCGCCGGTTGATTCTGGATGGCTACATCCAGTTTATGGGAAGTGACTGTCATGGAATGGATTATCGTAAGCCGCTGATGAAAGATGCTCTTCGATATTTCGGGCAGAATCCGGATGCAGAACGCATTCTTCAAAAGATTCTGAACAAATATCCGGAGACAATGCTGTCTGACAAATATATTGATTAATCGGGAGATTAGAAAGATAAGAGGGAATCTATGGAAAAACAGCAAGATGAAGAAATCGAAATTGATTTATTAGAACTTTTTGGGGTAGTGCGCGCCAGATGGTTCAGCATACTGATGACAGGTATCATCCTTGCAGCAGTAGCCGGGATCGGAACCATGTTTCTGATCACGCCGAAGTATCAGTCCACTTCAAAGCTTTATATCGTAGGACAGACATCGGCACTCACATCACTGACTGATCTGCAGGCGGGAGCCCAGTTGACACAGGATTATATGGTACTCGTACAGAGCCGTCCGGTATTGGAGACGGTGATTGACAATCTCAGACTGGATATGGAATATGAGACACTCAAGGGTATGGTATCACTGAATAATCAGTCTGATACACGTATTCTTGATATTACCGTGACAGCAGATGATCCATATATGGCAAAGGAGATCGTGGACGAGATCAGCGAGGTATCTGTATCCAGAATCGCAGCGATCATGAATGTGGATGAGCCGACAACCGTAGAGTACGGTCATCTGGAGAACAGCCCAAGCAGTCCGAATACCAAGAAGAATATTGCTATCGGCGGTCTTTTAGGTCTCGTGGCAAGTGCCGGCTTTATCGTGCTGATGTATCTGTTAAATGATACGATCTGCAGCGAGGATGACGTTGAGAAGTATCTTGGTCTGAATAATCTGGGTGTCATTCCGATCGAGGAGGGCGCAATGGAACAGATGATGAAGGATAAGAGAAAACGTAAAGGTCATTCCGGTGGAATTTGGAATCGTCTTCTGTTAGGACAGCGTTCCAGGAAAGGAAATGGGTGAGAAGGTTGGCAAAGGTAAAGTTTGAAGGACGAAAGAAGTTAGATTATCGTGTCGATGAGGCATATAAATCACTTCGTACCAATGTCCAGTTCAGTGGATCAGGCGTTCAGGTAATTGATTTTACAAGCTGTACGCCAAACGAGGGTAAAAGTAGTGTGGCGTTCAATCTTGCCGTATCCTTTGCGGAGAGTGGCAAGCGTGTTATCATGATCGATGCCGACATGAGAAAGTCCGTTCTGGCAGGACGATATAAGGTTGGAAGTGTGGATGCCGGACTTGCTCATTATTTATCCGGACAAAAGACGCTTGATGAAGTATGTCTGGATACAGATATCGATGGGATGGATATTATTTTTTCCGGTCCGTTTGTGCCAAATCCGGCAGAGCTTTTAGAGAGTACACATTTTCATGATCTGATTAAATACTGCAGAGAGAATTATGATTATGTGCTGATCGATACGCCGCCTCTTGGCTCTGTCATCGACAGTGCGATTGTTGCCAAGGAGTGTGACGGAGCAATCATCGTAGTTGAGGCAGATGCAATCAGTTATCATTTCGTACAGAATGTTAAGAACCAGCTTGCAAAAAGCGAGGTTAAGATTCTCGGAACAGTGCTTAACAAGGTTCCGATGGGTGGCGGAAAGTACGGATATGGTAAATATGGCTACGGCAAATATGGTTATGGAAAGTATGGTTATGGGAAGTACGGTCAGTATGGGCAATATGGGGAGTATGGTTCATATGGTCATGAAGATAAGTAAGATTCCCATAGCATTGCGTACGATAGGGGATATACAGCAGGATAATAAATTCTGCGTAAGTGGCAGATGTGCTGTGTGTGACAATTAAAGTGGGAGGTGTGATCACATGTATGTGAGAAGAGAAAAAAGCTGGCTGAAACATTTGGATTTCTGTATATTGGATATCATCAGCATTATTGTGGCATTTTATATTGGATATGTCTGCCGGCATGGTGCTGACAGCGGTATGGCAAACTATTATGTCAGACTGCTTTGTATCCTGGTTGTATTGGATATCTGTGTATCCTTGATCAGATCCAGTCATACCGCAATCGTGCGGAGAAGCTATCTTCGGGAGATGTTAGAGTCTGTGACACATTGTGTGTCGATTGACGGTATGGCGTTATTCTTGTTGTTCCTGATGCAGGAGACAGGAATTTATTCCAGAGAGAGTCTTCTGATTTATTTTGTATTACATGTTATTTTTACATATATTCTGCGCTGTGTGCGCAAGCATATGCTTCGAAAGAAGATGACATGCAATCCGAATGTCGAGCAGATGCTGATCTTTACGAACCGTGATGGGGCTGAGCAGTGTGTCCGTGAGCTTTCACAAGACGAATACAGAAATTATCAGGTCATTGGTGTTGTGCTGATGGATGATATTTATGAATCTGCGGATCAGACTGCTGCAGTGTCCGGAGCTGATCAGGATGCATTAAAGGTTATGCAGGAAGCGGCGGCAACAGAAGAGATCGAGGGAGTGCCGGTTGTTTCCGATTACCATGGTGTCAGAGATTATCTGATGGAGCATGTGGTAGACAGCGTTTTTTTGAATGTGCAGCTTGACAGCCGCAAAAGCCGCCGTCTGAATCATGAGCTGATCCGTGCCGGTGTTACGGTTCATATAAATCTGGTTCGTGTGCCGGATGATATTCCAAACCGCACAGTGGAGCGTCTGGGCAATTACACGGTTCTTACAACAGGTCTTCATCTGGCGAGTGCGCGTCAGGTAATGATGAAACGTTTGTTGGACATTGCAGGTGGACTGGTGGGAAGCTTTCTCACCGTGCTTATCAGCATTTTCATTGGACCGGTGATCTATCTGCAGTCTCCGGGACCAATCTTCTTTAAACAGACCCGTGTTGGTAAGAATGGTCGTACCTTTGAAATTTATAAGTTCCGTTCTATGTATATGGACGCAGAGGAACGTAAGAAAGAGCTGATGAAAGAGAATGAGATGGATGGTCTGATGTTTAAGATGAAGGACGATCCGCGAATCATTCCAATCGGAAAGTTTATCCGTAAGTATTCCATTGATGAGCTGCCGCAGTTTTTCAATGTACTGAAGGGAGATATGAGTATTGTTGGTACAAGACCGCCGACAGTGGATGAGTACGAGCAGTATCATGTACACCATAAGGGACGTCTCGCCTCCAAGCCGGGTATCACCGGACTTTGGCAGGTCAGTGGTCGCAATCAGATCACGGATTTCGAGGAAATCGTGGAGCTTGATACAGATTACATTATGAAGTGGTCTGTCAGCGAGGATATCCGTATTATCCTTAAAACAGTGCGTCTGGTTGTTGCAGGAGACGGCGAATAATGATATGTTAATAAGAGTATGTGAGTCTTGTTTGGGATTGCCGGAGAAGACCACATGCTCTTTTCTTTAATGTATGGGAAAAGGAAAATGCCGGTTATGAGCAGACGATGTTCAGAAATGGGGAATGATGATGCAAGAGAGCAGAAAAGTTTTATTTATTGAGGATGATGATACACTTGCGATGGGGACATCATACGCTCTGTCGAGCGAGGGGATTGATGTGACGCGTGTGTCTGACTGTGCCGGTGCGAAGACGTGCTGGAGAAGACAGGGGGATCAGTTTGATCTGGTGCTTTTGGATGTGATGTTGCCTGACGGTGATGGCTTTGCCCTATGTGAGTGGTTCAAGGGAGAGAGAGAGGATATCCCGGTGATCTTTTTGACGGCACTGGAGGATGAGGGCAATGTGGTTCATGGACTGCAGTATGGTGACGATTATGTGACGAAGCCGTTTCGGACGAAGGAACTGATCGCAAGGATCTACGCAAACACCAGGAAAGCAGGTCGGGAGAAATTAGTGCCGGTACAAAAGGAGACGGGGACATTCAATGGAGGATATAACAATGGAGAGCTTCGTCTTGATGAGGATACGATGAGTGCGTACCGCGGACAATTGCGGATGGAGCTGACCTTAAGTGAATATCGTTTATTTCAGGTGTTTATGCATCACATCGGACAGATATTGACCAGAGAGCAGCTGATGGAACGCCTGTGGTCAGTCGATGAGGCCTTTGTGGATGACAATACGCTGTCCGTCTATATGAGGAGACTGCGGCAGAAGCTTGATGCCGGAAGAGAGATATCCTGCATTACGACAATACGCGGTGTGGGGTATCGGATGGAGTCACTGAAGGAGTAAAGAACCGGAGGACAGGTCCCGAAGGTGCAGCTAACGATGGAAGAAGGAATTGGAAGGCAGAGGAAGACGCCGGACAACGATGAAAGAAAGGATTGAAGGCAGGATAAAATGCAGGAAAGAGCAGTCAGATTTTATTTATGGAGCAGTATCCTTCTGACCGGGATATGCAGTGGCGCAGTATATCTGATATGTCGTGTGATGGTGGGAAATACGCAGACGGATCTTTGTCAGAGAATTACTTTGCTGGCGGGTCTTATTGTATTATGGATATACGGGGGCTGGAGTCTTAGCAGACTCAGTAGACAAGTGGACCGGACCGGGGATGTGCTGGAGGAGATTCTCGCAGACAGCGCCAGGGAGGAGGAAATTCGTCAGCCGGAAATAGTGTGGGAAGAGAAGTTGTTTCACCGATATCAGGAAGGCGTTGTC
>ENA-USUJ01001895-USUJ01001895.1-human-gut-metagenome-genome-assembly--contig:-NODE-1895-length-16842-cov-7.173158_pt1 | contig 16842 bp, 9 predicted proteins | sample MGYA00250061_ERZ773398 | MGnify/ENA primary metagenome ERZ773398 (study PRJEB29103, sample SAMN06111992) | human gut metagenome | biome: human gut; feature: ankylosing spondylitis patient; material... | reverse complement strand
TAAATTATTGGTATCAGAAAACAAGTTACGCCCCTTTGTTTGAAAATTTCTTAAAACTTTCTCTGTTTTTCTCGTGTTGTCCGCAAAAGCGCAGAATTTCTTTCGGCTGTCTGATAAATCTCCGAAAGAAAACAAACAAATCCGGCAATGCGGTTTGCGGGCGGCTGTGGTACAATGGGGAGGAACGAAGAGCCCGGCAGACTGCACCGTTTTTACGAAACTCTTCGGCGAATTTGTAATTTTCCAATGGGTGGGCCGACAGAGTCGTCGGCCCCTACACCAAGTATATAAGTGCTTGCATTTTTGCCGCAGGCTTCTGAAATACGAGACAGGAGGCGGGTGCGTATGGCGCCGAAATATGAGCAGCTGGTGCAAACGCTCCGGCAGACGCTTCCGCAGTGGTACGCGGACGGGCAGCGGAGACTGCCGTGCGAGCAGGAGCTTGCCGCGCGGTTTTCCGTCAGCCGCCAGACGCTGCGGCAGGCGCTGGCCGTGCTGGAGCAGGACGGACTGATCGAAAAGCGGCGCGGCAGCGGCAGCTTTCTCTGCCCGGCGGCAGCCAGTCAGGACCGGCGCATCGCCGTGATCGCGACCTCGCTCAGCGACTACATTTTCCCGTCTCTGCTCAAGGACATTCAGGCGTGTCTTTCCGCGCAGGGCTTTTCTGTCGTCATCCACGCCACGGAAAACTCCATCCATCGCGAGCGCGAGATTTTGCAGCAGCTGCTGCTCGATCCTCCGGCGGGCATTCTGGTCGAGAGCTGCAAGACGGCGCTGCCGAATCCGAACGCCGAGCTCTATCAGGCGCTCCGGCAGCGCGGACTGCCCATGACTTTCCTGCACGGAAGCTGCCGGGAGCTGTCCGACGCGTTCTGCGTCGGCGACGACAATTACGGCGGCGGATATCTGCTGGCCGGACATCTCATCCGGAACGGGCATCAAAAAATCGCCGGAATTTTCAAATCCGACGATGTGCAGGGGCCGGAGCGGTATCACGGCGTGGTCTGCGCGATGCGCGACGCGGGGCTTTTCCCGCTCGATGAAAATTTCCTCTGGTTCTCCAGCTTCCAGCGCTATCAGCTCGTCGAGCTGCAGGACGAAAGCGTGCTGCAAAATTTTCTGCGGCAGCAGCTGGGCGGCTGCACCGCCGTCGTCTGCTACAACGACGAGATCGCTTTCCACCTCATCCGGACGCTTCTGCGCATGGGAAAGCGCGTGCCGGAGGATGTCGCCGTCGTCAGCTTTGACAACAGCTATTACAGCACCTTCGGCCCCGTCAGCATCACCTCCGCCGGACACGAGCCGCACGCCATGGGCCACGCGGCAGCCGAAAATCTTCTCAGCCAGATCCGCCGCCAGCCCTGCCGGAGCGTCCGCCTGCCGTGGACGCTGTACGCCCGGCAGAGCGGATAACAGAATAGAAAACCAGCGTGCATCCGGGCTTCGGACGCACGCTGGCTTTTTAATATACACGGCTTTCCAGCAGTTCGTCTGTGATGCGGTCAGCTGTGAAGAGCTGTTCCGGGACGTAGGACTGCTTTTCCGGCGTTTCGCCGCGTTCGAGCTGCTCAATGAGCGCGCGCACGCGCGGGCCGTGGAGGGGATTGCACTCGGCGCAGAGATCGATTTTTCCGTCTTTACAGTAGGAAAGCGCACGCCGCACCGCGTCGAAGGAAATGAGCGTCACACCGCCGGTTCCATAGGCAATGCCCAGCTCGTCCAGCGCCTGCATGACGCCGAAGCACATATTGTCGTTTTCGCAGTAGACCACGTCCGGCGCAGGATTGCTTTGCAGATAGGCGAGGGTCTCCTCATACGCCTTTGCCTGCGTGAAATCGCCGTTCAGCTGCGCGGTGATCATCCAGCCCTCGTGACTGGCCGCACCTGCCTCCAGAGCGGCAGAGCGCTGGAGCTGCGCCGTGGAGCCGGGCGTGCCCTGCAAATGCAGGATCTGTACCTCCGCGTCTGCATTTTCGCGCGCCTCCAGCGTCTCTGCCAGCCACGCGATCGCCTCGTCGGCAGTCTTTCTGAAATCCGAGCCGACCCAGCTTGTATAGAGTGACACGTCACTGAGTTCCACCTGCCGGTCAACAATGATAACCGGAATGCCCGCCGTGCGCGCTTCCTCCAGCACGCTTTCCCAGCCCGTCTCCGTGACCGGCGCGAGGACAATGTAATCCACGTCCTGCTGGATGAAGGTGCGGATGGCCTTGAACTGGTTCTCCTGCTCCTGCCGGGCGTTGTCAAACAGCAGCTCAAAGCCGTTTTCCTCGCTCAGGCTCTCGCGCATGGATTCGGTGTTGGCCACGCGCCAGTCCGATTCCGCGCCGACCTGTGAAAAGCCGACGGTGATGCGCGTCGTTTCTGCCTCCGGCGGCTGCCGGACATAGGGCATACAGCCGCTCAGAAGCAGCATGAAGCTGAGAAACAGAAGCGTCAATCGCCTCATGCCTCCGCCTCCTTTCTGATGGGAAAGCGCAGCGTGACCGCTGTTCCGGCGTTCGGCTCACTTTCCAGTTCCATGGAGCACTGCGCGCCGTACAGCAGCCGCAGCCGCTGGTAGACTGTCCGCAGGCCGAAGCCGATCTGCTCTTCCGCGTCCAGACTCTGCCGAAGCTGCTGTAAGCGTTCGGGCGTCATGCCTGCGCCGTCGTCGCGCACGCAGATCCGGACGTTCCCGTCCTCCTGCGCGGCGTCGACAAGGATATGGCCCAGACCGCGGCGCAGCTTGATGCCGTGGTAGAGCGCGTTTTCCACCAGCGGCTGCAGCGTCAGCTTCGGCAGGACGCAGCCGCGCAGCTCCGGCTGGACGTGAATTTCATAGCAAAGAATATCCCGGTAGCGCACCTGCTGGATCTCCAGATAGCTGCGCACGTGAATTTCCTCTTCTCCCAGCGTGATGATGTCGCGGCCCTTGCTCAGAGAGCTGCGGAAGAAATTGGACAGGCTCGTGACCATCTCGACGGCCTGTTCGTTCTTGCCCGTCTCCACGAGCCAGATGATCGTGTCGAGCGTATTATAAAGAAAATGCGGGTTGATCTGGCTTTGCAGCAGCGCCAGCTCCATCGCGCGGAGCTTGGCCTGCTCCTGCCGGTTGAGCTCCATCTGCTGCTGCAAATGCTGCGCCATCTGCTCGATGCTGCTGCTGAGCGCCTGCAGCGTCTCGTCCTCGGCGACGACCGGCTCCCGCGCGGCAAGATCGCCCCGGCCGATGGACTGCGCGCGTTCACGCAGAGCGTAGATCGGCTGCGTGATGCTGCGGCTGATGGCGGCGGAGCGGCGCATGAGTACGCCCACAAGCACCAGCGCACCGGCGGCGACCAGCCCCAGCTCCAGCCAGAGCCGGGCAGTCAGCGCCGCCTGCAAAGAATCCAGGTAGCCCGCCTCATGATAAAGGTACGTATAAAAATACTGCTGGATCAGTTCTGTGAGAATATAGATATTGGATTCCAGCAGCTCCATTCTGGCCTCATAGCCGTCTGTTTCGGTGATCTGCACGATGCGCTCATGCAGGTTTTCGCACAGATCGATCGCGCTTGTGATGGCCTTGCGGCTCTGCCGGTCCTGCGTGCCGGACAGAAGCTCCTGCGCGAGCGCCTTTGCCTCGTCGACCTCCTGCAGCGGCAGCGTTTCGCCGTAGCTGCTGTCGATGACGTAGTAGTACATTTTGAGGTCGACCTCCTCCTTGAAGTTCTGGTTGAACTGGGAGGCGCGGACGATATTGGCCGTGACGAGGGAATACTGCTGATTGTGCCGCAGCAGGATCGCCAGCGTCGCCACCAGGATTACGCAGACGAGCAGCAGCATACTCCACAGCAACCGTCGCAGCGTTCCGTCCAGCGACGGATGCGGTTCACTTCGCTTCATGCCCGTCTCCGTTTCCCGCGCGGTAGCTGCTCGGCGTGCAGCCCTGCGTCTTTTTGAACAGGAAGCTGAAGTAGCGCGGGTCGCGGTAGCCGACCTCATACGCCACCTCGCTCGACCGCTTGCCGGAATAGCGCAGCAGCTCCTTCGCGCGCTCCATCCGCTTTTCCGTCAGGTATTCGACGAACGTCTGCCCCATCTCCTGGCTGAATACGCCGGAAAAATAGTTGGGGCTGATATTGGCGGCCTTCGCCACCGTGTTGAGCGAGAGCGTTTCATCGGTATAGTTCTGGTCGATATAGCGCAGCGCCCGCTTGAGCATGGATTTATACTGATTGCCGGATTCCTCTTCCCGCAGCTCAATGGCGCGGCGCAGAAGCGCGGCGCAGCTTTTTTCCAGCGTCTCGCGTCCGCCGTCCGCCGGCAGCTCCTGCCCGGAGGTAAGCGGGCGCAGGAATTCCTCCTGCGAATAGCCGAAGCTCTTGGCCGCGCGGATGGCGCTGAAGCGCAGCTCCAGCAGCACATACTGCCGGAAGAGCATCGAATCCAGCGCGTTTCCGAAGGACGCAAGATATTCCGATACAAAATCCGGGATCTCCTCGCGCATACCGGTCTGCAGGAAATTGCGGATAATGGCGGGGTCGGCCTTGCTGGCGTCGACCTCGTCGAGCGCCGGGAGCGTCCCGCGCTGCGGCTTTTGCAGCACATCCGCCGTCAGCACGTGCCGTTCCGGCAGAAGATGCCGGTAGGAAAGGATCGTGTGCGCGCTTGCATAGCAGCCGGGCAGCTCGCTCAGGCGGGCGACCGGTTCGCTGACCGCCGCGTACCACGCAAGCGCTTCATCCCCGCCGCAGCGACGCTCGATGTTTTCCAGACACCGGCGCACAGCCTCATCCAGCCCGGCGGCGCTGCCCTTTACGATGACGCAGTAGGTCATGAGGTTGCAGCGGAACAGCAGATACTCGCCATAGCGCAGCAGATACGCCATCAGCGCCTCCAGCCGTTCGGCCAGCGTCTGGGAATACTCCGCCGTGCCCCTGCTTTGCAGCGTGAGCAAAATGACGGTATAGCCCTCGGCGTCAATGTCGATCTGGAGCTTTTTTGCCTGCTCGTAAATTTCCGACACGCGCAGGGTGCCGGAGGTGATCTGTTCAAAGAACTTGCGGCGGGCAAACTGCTCATATTCCGGCCCTTCCTGCTGGAAGCGGCGCAGATAGTCCTTCTGTTCTCGCTCCTCGTCGATTTTCCGGCTGACATCCTCCAGCGTCTTCAGCAGCGACGCCTTTGTCACGGGCTTGAGCAGGTACTGCTCCACGCCGATCTCAATGGCCTCCTGCGCGAACTCAAAATCGTTGTGTCCGCTGATGAGGATGATCCTTGTCTCCGGCAGCTCGGCGCAGACGAGCTTGCTGAGCGCCAGCCCGTCCATAAACGGCATTTTGATATCCGTGATCAGAATGTCCGGGCGCAGCTTGCGGATCTGCGGCAGGGCAAGCTCCCCGTCGGGCGCATCGCCGCAGAATTCAAAGCCGTACCGCTCCCAATCGATGCAGTCGCGCAGACCTTCCCGCACGACACATTCATCCTCCACCAGAAAAACCTTCAGCAATGTGATCACCTCAACCCCATTGTACCATTCTTTCCCGGCGTTTGGAAGAAGCATTTCATTTTTTCGCCTGCACCCTACGAATTGGACAGATACGAATCATCCGTGATCGGGATGAAATTGTCGATTGGGGTCAGGGTATCCCGGAACGCGTACAGTTCATCATCGCTGCATTCTTCTGTGGTCATGAGCGTTTCTGCCCACTCCAATTGATCATTCACCATGGAATACAGGTCAATGTATTCGATATGCATAGATCCCTGGCCTCCATTGTGTACAATGATACCGTTGCCGTCATACGCATAGAGGCAATTGCTGTAATTCCAATAGTTTACGCTGCTCGGAATGACATCTGTGCCGTCAAACGTATAGATATAATATTCTGATATATTTTTGCGTACAATGAGCTCCGGCGTTCCATCCTGATCAATGTCATACAGGGTATATTCCGTTTTATATCCCGAGATCTCTGCCGGATACGTCAGCAGCACCGCTCTGTACTGCTCCGCAAACGACTGGCCCGCCGGGGCCGTGTCTGCTGCGGAGCTGACCGCATATGTATGCAGATCCACGCAGAAGATCATGGGGTCGTCATAATTGGGCGTGCCGCCGTACAGATAGACCAGCGCCTGATCCCCCGAAGCTCAATTTCGCTGGCCCAGTAATAATTCGGGTCAAACTGCTCGATCCTCGCCAGCGTTTCGCCCGTATAGGACACCGCGAAAAAGTCCGGGCCGTATTGTCCGCACAGATAGAGCGCGGAATCGCCGAACGCGAAGCCTGTCGCTCGTCCCGCATAGTCGCTGTTCTCCCACAGGCGCGTTCCGGTCTGCACATCCAGACACACGACCGTCGTATTCTCGACATAATAATAGCGGTCACCCCGCTGTCCAAGCTCGACGACGGATATCATTTCAGTCACCTCGAACCTTGGCGTTTCGAAGCTCCATACCGTGTTTTCCGCGGCGTCATAGCCGGTAATGACGGCGTATTCGTCCACGCCCGACGGCACACGCGTCAGCTCAATTCTTTCAACCGCTGACTGCTCCGGCTCCGCAGCCGCCGCCGGTTCCGGCGTTTTTTCCGGCTCCGGTACCGAATCGTCTGCGGTGCTGTCGCTTTCAGCCTTATCGCGTTTGGCCTCGTCGAGCTTGTCTCTGACCTGCTGGAGCGTGCTCTTCAGCGCGGCTGCCCCGCTGTCATCTCCGCCGTCTGCTTTTCCGCACGCCGCAAGGCTGAGCAGAACGAGCATACAGACGGCCAAAATCATCCATCTTTTTCGGTTCATTGAAACTGCCTCCCATATTCACAAAATAATTCTGATCGTATTCTCCGCCGCTTACCGCAGGCGGTACCGATAGAGCAGTCTGGTGCTGACCAGCTTCACATCGTCGGAGGAAACTTGCGAATCGCTCCAGTATGGCTCCGAATACCTGTAGAAATAATAGGTATAGTAAATATCCCGGTAGCTGTACAGCGTCTGGGTTCCGGCCTCTACCTCTCTTGTCCACGGCCCCGGCCCTCCGTATGTGCTTCCGTCGCAGATCAGCCAATACTGGTTCTTTCCGTTTCCGGTAAATCCGTCGCCGTATTGATCCATTCCGCCGCTTTTCCTGAGCCAGGGAAGCTCGTAATCCGTCCAGCGGTCTTCATAATACGGGTGATTACCGCCAGCGAATGTCCACGGCGCGTCGTTGCTTGTTTCTCCATAGTATCTGTAATAATGATATTGTGTTTTATACAGCGTTTTCTCCTGCGTGCGCACCTCCCGTTTCTGGCGGTCGTTTTCAAAGGCTGTTACGGAGCTTGCAGAGTATTCTGTCCATTCCGTTGTCCGGCTTTCTCTTCTGTCAAATGTCCAGCCGTCCATTGATTTTTTATCGGAGGAGGTATACTCCTTCTTCTGATACTGATACTGCTTTTTCGCGTCCCCGACCTTTACCGCGTTCTGCGGGATCTCATCTTCCGGTGTGTAATCGACCAGCGGCCCGTAAAAATACGCAGTCAGGCTGATGTTTTCCTCGACCTTGATCGTTCTGTGCGTCTGCGTGCTGCCGTCGCTCCATGCGTCAAACTGGCAGCCCTCGCTCGGCACGACCTCAAGCGTGGCCGTCTCGCCCTTTTTGAACGTGCCGCCGCCCAGGACCGCGCCATAGCTGGTGTTGGAGCTGGAAAGCGAGACGACGTACCGGTCGGCTGGAGCAATCTGGACGGAAAAGGACGCTGTTTTTCCGCCATAGGACACCGTCACGGTCTGTTCGCCTGTTGAGCTGAACGTGGTCGGACTGCAGGACAGCGCGCTGTCGCCTGCGTGGACGTTCTTTACGCTGCCGTCGGTGTAGGTCACTTCGATCTCAAGGCCGTTCAGGCTCAGGCTCTCGCCCTCGGTCAGCGCGGTATTTGGCAGATTGACGATCCGGATGGAGCTGACCTCCGCGTTTTTCACTGTGACGGAATAGCTTCCGGCCAGCTTGCCGTCATAATACACGGTCACGGCGGTGCTTCCCGCCGAAGACGAATCCAGCTTGCCCGTAAAGCCGGACGATACGGTTTCCTCGTCGCCGGTATTATATTGGATCAAAGCTGTCAGCCCTGTCTCATCAAACGCTTCGCCGACAAAATATTCTGTTTTTGCGCCGCTGCTGTCCAGCGTGATGCGCGTAATCTCCTGCTCTTTGACCGTGACGCGGCAGACGGCGCTTTTCCCGTCCTTCTCCGCCGTGATCTCGGCCTCTCCTGTGCGGTTCGCAGTAACAAGACCGCTTTCGTCGACCTCGGCGACCGCAGGATCACTGCTGCTCCACACAGCGCCGTCAAGCGGGTATTCCTCCGGAACGGCGGACAGGGAAAGCTGCGCCTCACGGCCAACGAAGAGCGTCAGCGCCTGCTCACTCATGGAGATCGATTCCAGCACAACCGGCTCCTCCGGGATCGGAGCCGGCTCTGGCGGAATTGCGGGGTCCACCGTCTTCGTCTGGAGGGCCTGCCTGTAGAGAAGGATTCCCAAGATGCAGCCCGCCGCGATCACAAGCGCAGCCGCGCCGCAGACTGCGGGAATCAGCCAGCGCTTTTTCTTTTTTTCCGGCCTGCGCAGCTGTCTGTACGGCTCGTCTTTCCCGACGGTTTCGGCCTTTGAATAGAAGGACTGTGTCGTCTCCTCCGCCTGACGCGAGCAGGTGTATTTCCCGACCGTCGCGCCGCTCTGCTGCTCCGGCTGCCGCGCCTGCCGTCTGCTGCGGCCGAGTCCCGCCGGGACCACGCCGGGCCGCCAATGCTCCAGTCCTCCGTGCGCGATGAGCTCCAGCGCGAGCCGCAGCTCCATCGGGCTGCTGAAGCGCTCATTCGGGTCGAATGCGCAGGCCCGCAGGACGATCCGCTTCAGCTCCGGACTTCCGTGCAGCGGCGCGGGGAGCGGCTCGCCGCTCATGCGGCGCTGCAGCGCGATACTGTTGCTCTCGGCTGTCGGAACGTCCGGCGGCGCAAACGGCATACGCCGGTCATTCAGCAGCCAGTACAGCACAAGGCCGAGCGAATACTGGTCGACCTTCGCGTTGTAGCCTCTGTTCTGATAGACCTCAGGCGCCATATAGGTATACGTGCCCGCCTTTGTCGCCCGCGTCGTATGGTCGGACACGCGGGCGATACCGAAATCGCCGAGCTTAAAATCGCCGTTCCGATTGACAAAAATATTCTGCGGCTTGATATCCCGGTGGATGATTTTCTTTCGCTCACAAAGCTCCAGCGCCCGGCACAGATCGACGCCGATTTTGATCACCGTCGTCTCATCGATGGCGGTTCCCGCGAAATTTGCACGGTAGTAATCCGTCAGCGAAGCCAGCAGCTCCATGCGGATCAGGATATCCCAGCCCGGATCATGGTCGTGCTGCACGATCTGGTGATCCTCATAGCTGACGATATGGCTGTTGCCCTTCATGTCGGAAAGCAGAAGGAATTCTCTCGAAATATCGTCCACCTGCGTTTTGAAATATGCGGTAATGCTCTTGTCGTCCAGTCCGTCATCGCGGAAGGCTTCGATATCCGATTTGTTTTCCGGCACGGAGATCACCTTCAGCGCGGCGTGCTCCTCCATGCCGAATTTGTCGACACGGACAATTTCATAAACTGTTGAAAATCCGCCGGTGCCGATGGGCGGCTCTAAAATTTCCCATCCCGGCAGACGGGTACGATACTGCTGTTCCATGCGCCTCACCTCAATTCATTGATCTTGATCCCGATCACGCTGACGTTATCCCGACCGCCGTTCTGCAGCGCCGCGCGGAGCAGATGCTCTGTGATCTGCCGGACGCTGGTATGCTGCCGGATGCAGTCGGCGATCATCACGTTCGGCAGCAGATCGGTCAGACCGTCGCTGCACAGCAGATAAAAATCACCGGGCTTCAATGCGCTTTTGACCAGATGCGGCACGAGCGTCAGCTCGTCCGGGAAAACGCCCAGATACTGTGTCAGCGGCGGTTTTCCGTGTCCTGCACCCTCCGGCACAGGCTCACTGTCGTCAACGGACATCTGCGTCAGCACGCGGCCGCGCAGCCGGTAAATGCGGCTGTCGCCAAGATTGCAGGCATAGACCTCCTCCGCCGTAAACAGGAGCGCGGCCACGGTCGTTCCCATCCGGCCATACGGCAGCGCTTCACATCCCGCGCATACCGCATCGTTCATCTCGCTGCACGCCTGCTTCAAAAAGGCGCTTGGCCGCACCACATATTCCTGCAGCCGCTCCTGCCCGGCGCGCAGCGCTCTGGCCGCCGTGAACGCCGCAGCGTCTCCGGCCTGTTCGCCGCCCATGCCGTCGAAAACGGCAAAGCATTTCTCCGTGTCCAGCAGATACTTCGCCGTCAGAATCCCCTTCAATCCGCGGTTATTCTGCTCCAGCGTGCGGCCGTTCAAATAGATATTATCCTCATTTCTTGCCCGCACTCTACCAATATCGCAGCCGCAGGCAACGGATATCTGATACATACGCTTCTCTCCCGTTTTTCAATATGGTCAGGCTGTTTGCGCCTTCCGCCGCTGCCGGCTGCGTTCGCTTCTTACGCGGGAGAACCGGCTGGCGGCATTGGCCCTTCTCTGACCGCTGGGGCAATCGGCAGTTGTCCAGGCAAATATTACGGATCCCTTCTCTTGCCTTTACTTCTTTTTTGTAGTATAATCTGCTTGAAATTACATGAAGTAATGATACACGAATTTTTGTGATTTTGAAAGTGTCTGTGCATAACTCACAGCATTTTCGACATAACTTGCACGGATCGGATCATTTTATGGCTCAATATTCTCCCCTATTTGTCGCTGTCAACGCTTTGCTCTTCGCGATGTGGGCCGCAGCCTTCTGCTGTACGCTGACGCGGCGGTTTTCCATGCCTGTCACGATTCTCGGCTTTGTCGTCCAGTACTTCATCTGGGTCATTCCGCCGTATTTTATGGCGTATGGGTCGATCCTCCGTGTCGTTTATCCGCTGATCGCGATCGTTCTGCCGCTTTTCCTGCTCTTCTGCGACAAGTGGCAGCGAATACTCTTTGTAGCGCTGAGCTGCCTTGTTTTCATGTATGTCGCAGATCTTGTTCCGTGCGCAATTATTTTTACGCCGGAACAGATGCACGCGGGCCTTGCCCTGCAGCCTCTGCCGCAGCGGCTGGCCGCCTATGCGATCTGCGTCAGTCTCGACGCGTTTTTGCTGTGGATGCTGGTGCTGTTCATGAACCGCTATAAAAACCGGCTGCACGGCAGCGAATGGGCGCTGTATATGCTGTTTCCGCTCAGCCAGTATCTGCTGCTGTTCGGGTGGCTCCGGGTGTGCCTGACCGAGATGACGCTTCCGCGCACCGGATATGTCATTGCCGCAATGCTGGTCTGCATCGCGGCAGACGCGTTTTTGTATCTTGCCGTGCGCGGCATGGCGCAGCGCAGTGCGCTCAAGGCGAAAAACGACCTTCTCTCCGCGCAGATCGACCGGCAGAAGGAGCATTATGCCGCGCTCACCGCGCAATACGCGAACATCCGACGTATGCGGCACGATATTGCCAAGCATCTTGACACCATGCAGGCGCTGCTGCAGTCCGGACAGTATCAGGCTGCCGCGGCGTATTCAAACGAGGTTTCCGCGCAGGCGCAGGTGCAGGCGCATCTGGGGATCTGCGAGAATCCGATCGTTGACGCGTATCTGTTTTCCCGCTCACAGGAGCTGGAGCGGCAGGGCTTCCGCGTTCAGCTGCGCGTGCTGCTGCCGGAAGCCACCGGGATTTCAGATCCCGACCTCATTATCGCCTTCGCGAACCTGCTGGACAACGCCGCAGAGGCGTGCCAGACCGATGAAGACCGGACGATCCTCCTGACCGCCGCTGTCAGCAAGGGCTTTTTGACCATCGAGACAGAAAATTCCTGCGCGCAGCCGCAGGCAAAAAAGCGCCGCATTCCGGAGCTGGAGCGCGGCATCGGCTTTTCGATTTTTCAGGAGCTTGCCCGAAAATATGACGGCAGGTTCTCCTATCACGCGGAAAACGGCCGGTTCACAGCCAGCCTGATCCTGAAAGGAGCTTCGATTGCGCAACATTGCGATCTGTGACGACGAACCGCTGTACCGGGAACGGCTCGCGCAGTCTGTGCGCGCCCATGGAAACGGACAGGCGGCGCAGCTGCAGCTGTTTGATTCGCCGGCGGCGCTTTTGCAGGCGGTGCATATGCACGGCTATGCGCCGGACATCGCCGTCCTCGATATCCAGATGGATGAAATGACCGGCATTGAGCTGGCAAAGCAGCTCAACGCGGCGCTGCCGCAATGTGCGATCATCTTTGTCTCCTCCTTCCTCGGCTTTGCAACCGACGTTTACGAAGCGGAGCACACCTATTTTATCCTGAAAAGCGAGCTTGAGCAGCGCATCGGAACCGCGCTGCAGAGGGCGCTGAACCGGAAAGTGCCGCCGGTCCTGCACTATCCCGTGACGCAGGGCTACCGCAGCGTTTCCTGCGCGCAGGTGCTGTGTCTGGAGCGCATTCTCCGCAGAACAAAGCTCACGCTGCTGGGCGGCATAACAGAATGGACAGCGCTGCCGCCTGCGGAGCTGCTGGATGTGGAGGCCGCGCAGCAGTTCATCCGCTGCCACCAGAGCTACTGGGTTAACTTCCGGCAGATCGAGACGATGGAAAATGATTGCTTCCTACTGCCGGGCGGCCTGCGCGTTCCCATCAGCCGCACCTACCGCAGCACTGCGCGCGAGCAGTTCTTCTCCCGCTTGCAGATATAAACCCGCACCGCCTTAAATTGGCGGTGCGGGTCGTTTATTTTCGTTCTGCTGGCTTTCCGCAGCTCAGCCGGTCACTTTTTGCAGCGCCAGAGGAAGGTGACGATCTGGGCGCGGGTGCATTCTGCGTCGGGGCTGAAGGTGGTGCGGGTGGTGCCCGTGGTGATCGCTTCCTTTACTGCCCACAGGACCGCATCGGCGTAGTACGCGTCGGCGGAAACATCCGTGAACGGGTTGCTGCTGCCTGCCGCCGGGGACTGCTCAGAGCGCCAGAGGAAGGTGACGATCTGGGCGCGGGTGCAGGTATCGTCCGGGCTGAACGTCGTGCTGCTCGTGCCCTTCGTGATGCCGTTCTCGACGGCCCACAGAACCGCGTCATAGTAGTAGCTGTCCGCGGGAACGTCGGTAAAGGGCATGGCGCGGGATTCGGGCGCGGGTCTTCCGGCGGCACGCCACAGGAAGGTCACGGCCTGCGCGCGGGTGCAGATGCCGTCCGGGGAGAAGTGCGCGGCGTCCGTGCCGGTGGTAATGCCGTTTGCAACGGCCCAATCCACGGCGTCTTCATAATAGCTGCCGGACGGTACGTCGACAAAGCTGCTGCGTACCCGGAACTGCACCTCGATGGTGTGGGACGCGCTGATGTTCTCGAAGGTGTAGGACCGCACCGCGCCGATGCTCCGGCCATCAATTTTCACGTCGGAGACGGCATAGCCTCTGTTCGGCGTGATGGTGAAGGTCTGGTTCGCACCCGCCCGGACGCTGACGTCGCCGCTCGGCGTGATGGAGCCGCCTGCACCGGCAGTCGCCCGGATGATGTAATAGCCGGGAACATATCCGCCGCTGCCTCCGCTGCCGCCGGTATAGGTCCAATGGGCGTACACGATGGTATTTGCCGCGAAAACGGTACTGGTCGTGATCAGCTCACCGCCGTTTCGCTCCGTGTACCAGCCGTCGAAGCAGTAGCTGCCGCTTCGGAACGCGCCGGGCAGGAACGCCAGCCTGTGACCGATGGTCGTCATGCTGCTGACGGCGGGCGTGCCGCCGTTGCCGTCAAAGAAAACGACAAATTCGTTGACGGGAACCGGCTCCCAGATGGCATAGAGCGTGATATTCGATGTCACCATGATAGCTCCGTCGGCGATCACGCTGCCGCCGGCGCTGAGCGCCCAGCCGCTGAACTGCATATTCACGGGCGGGATAAAGCCGCAGGCGGGAAGGGGATAGCGGCTGCCCTCTTCAACGGTGACCGGTTCCATGCTGCCCGTGCCGCCGTTGGCGTTGAAGGTGATCGTGAACGTGGTCGGAATCACTGCGGAATCCTTCCACAGAGCCTTGATCTCGGTGTTTCCGAGCACGACGTAGCCGTCGCCCGCATTGTATTCAATGCCGCCGATCTCCCAAGCCTTGAATTCCTGACCATCAGGTGCGGTAAAGCCGCAGGCGGGAAGGGGATAGCGGCTGCCCTCTTCAACGGTGACCGGCTCCATGCTGCCCGTGCCGCCGTTGGCGTTGAAGGTGATCGTGAACGAGCGGGCTTCGCCCTCTCCCACGACGACCTCTGTATCGGGGCTGGCGAAGTGGTTCCGATCCTCCGCATAGCGCACGAAGTAGCTGCCTGCAGTCAGATTTTCAATCTCGCTGCCGGTGCAGGCTGTGTAGCTCGCCTCAGCCGCCGCACGGTATTCCATACTTGTATCCGTGCCGGTGATTTTGCCGTCGCTGCCGCCCTCGGTGGTCGGGCCGACGCCCTGCAGGCCGTCGGGGGCCTCCTGTTCGGCCCGTTCGATGCGCCACTGGGCTGTTGCCGCGTCCGTCGTGCCGTCCGTCCACCTTCCGGTTTTGGAGGTAACGCTGACGGTATACGTGCCCGCGTCCGTGGCAATGTTTCCGTCGATGTTCATCGTTTCGGCGTCATAGCCCTCTACGTTGGCAAGCTGCTCCCCGCCGTTGTAGACGTATTCGCCGGTGACGCGGATGGCTGTCGGCTTGACCGCCCTGATCTCCTCAAACTCGGCAATAATTCTGACGTCTGCTGCCGGCTGGATAAAGGAATCCGCGTCGTCATGGTCGACTGCCAGGCCGCTGTCCGCTTCTTCGACCAGCAGGCTCTTCAGACGGTACCCTTCGTCCGGGACCACCAAAAGCATGACCAGATCGCCCGCGTAGAACAGAGGCGTGCCGTCCGCATCCGTCTGGGCAGCGTTCGTCGTGACCGTACCGTTTGCGCAGTCTGCAATCGTCACCTTGTACTGCGGGTCGCCCTCCACGGTCACCTGCACCGAGATGTTCTTCATCCACTCCTCTCCCGGACGCGGGACAACATCCAGCTCCGAAAGGTTCTTTTCGTTGTCTTTTGTGCCCGCCAGGATCACCGTTCCGTTGACCGTGAAGGTCTGCTCCCGCGAGGAATTCGGATCATAGGTCCCCGGAATCGTCCAATCCACATCGACAAGCATCCAGTTCCCGCCGCTATGAGCCGACTTGACCCCGATCTTGATCTTGGAGAGTTCCTCTTCCAGCTTCTGCGTTTTGGAAATACGCAGCGGCAGCACAGTTGGCTCATCCCAATAACGACCCTCCTGCCCCACATCCATCAGATAGTTCCACGTAGCACGGAGCCAAAGGTACTGGCTCTTGTTCCCGCAGGCGTCTTCGATGAAAATGTTGTGGTCCTTGCCGCTCTCGTAATCTGCGGGGATCGTATAATAGCCATCCTCATCCGGCAGCAAAACGGTATAATCCGCAGACTCCTGGGGTTTGCGGTACCACACCGTGAAAGGGGACTCCTCCTCTACCCTGAACCGCAGATCACCGTAATATCTCCCACTGCTCTTCAGTTCCTCACCGGTAGAAAGATCAATGGCTTTCGGAGCCTCCACATCGGCGGTCAGGTTCGGTGTAGAGACATAGGCCGTTCCCTTGACGTTTTTGGCTTTGGCGTAGATATACCAGCTGCCATTTGCGTCATACTCCGCGGCGTCTATATGGGCCTCAGGCCTGTAGATGATGATGACCCCCGGTTCCGGGTCCGGGTGCTTGTATTCGATCCAGGGAATTTCGCCTTGCTTATCCATCTCCGCCAGCTGCTCCTGTGTGTAGCGGTTCGGCGAACTGAAGTAGCAGCCGGGTTCTGTGGCGTTTGTTGTGTCGATTCTTACGGCCACCGAATAGCGGTTATTGTTCGTATCCTTGCGTGCAGCCTTGAGATAGTACGTTTCGTCCGTATCCGCGCTGTATCCCGTAAAGCGCTGGTTCTGCCCCAACTCGAGCTCCACCTGCGGATACACCGTGGAATACTCCAGCAAAAGTGTCCGGCTCCTGTTGATCAGGCCTACCACGAATTGCTTCTTTTCTTTGTCATATGGGATCTCCGTCCCATCCGCCTCATCGGTCAGCTTTACCGCCGCATCCTCCGGCAGCTTCATCGTGAGGATCAGATACTCATTGTGTGCCAGCAGCTTATCCACATACGTCTTGCTTCTATCCGGACTTATCACCTGCACCCGGTGCCGCCGGTAGACCGTCACCGTTGCCGTGGTCTGGTTGCCTGCGTTGTCTGTCGCCACGACGGTATATTCATTTCCTGCGTCATTGTTGCCGCCGTCCGGCGCGGGAAGAGAATAGGTAGAGCCAACTGTCTGCTCCACACCGTTGATGGTCACCGACTTGATGCCGGAGGACGCCTCTCCCGATGCCGCCGGGTCGCTGACAGTGAAGGTGTACGCGCCCGGCTTTCCCTCGAGCGTTTTTTCATCGCGGACATCCTCGGCGGTATAGATCCCGCCGTCCTCCAGCACCTCCAGAACAGGCGCTTTCGTGTCCGTTTCCATGATATGGCCGCAGACATCGCAGACCAGCTGGTGCGTTTCCGTGTTCCAGCCGCTGGATTTGTGTTTGCCGTTCTGCGCAGACTCCGGCGCGACCGGGTCGCGTGCCTGACACTTCATATTCCTGCACGCCCAGACGTGGCACGACTGCCGGTCGACCCAGCCGAAGTCGTGCTTCCCGTCGCAGGGGTCGTCGATCAGCTCCAGTTCCATCGCGTTGATCGCCCAGCCGTAGTTCTTCACGTACGGCAGCGTCAGCAGCTGCACGTCGATGCGCCCGTTCTCGTTGGG
>ENA-USUJ01001884-USUJ01001884.1-human-gut-metagenome-genome-assembly--contig:-NODE-1884-length-16910-cov-5.709796_pt1 | contig 16910 bp, 15 predicted proteins | sample MGYA00250061_ERZ773398 | MGnify/ENA primary metagenome ERZ773398 (study PRJEB29103, sample SAMN06111992) | human gut metagenome | biome: human gut; feature: ankylosing spondylitis patient; material... | reverse complement strand
TTCTGCCTTAAAGAACTTGTCATAAATCATTTCATTTTCTGTAAGCATAAAATCTAGTAAAGCATCTTCTCTTCCTTCATCATAAACTTTTTTGATAACTTGGGCGATAAACTCATTCTTTTTACTATGATCTTGCTTTAAGAAAGTACTTTGTGTTTCTTTATGATTGTTTTTGTTTTTCCTTTTAGGAACTCTTTTTTCTTCAAAGTCAATTTCTGGATAAAGATCTTTTATCTTTTGTTCTAAATAATTATGCATTAAACGTAATTTATACTTTTTATCTTCACTGATACTATCACATTCTTTGGAATAACCAATTTTTAGAGTTTCCTTAATAATTGAAAGAATTTTTTTATAACATGTAATTTCTCTTTCTGTTTTGGGAGATGTATTATGATAAAAAGTAAGATCTTTTTTTAATCTTGGTAAATGGTTAGTATATATATTGTAGGTTGTCATAAAATTATCATTAAATTTTCTTAAAAATTGATCTAATAAAGGAATATTATTTTCTTCTTTTAACATTCCAGTAATACTATTTATTAGTCTTTTAGGAGAAGATAAGCCCTCATTTATTTTATATAGTGGTTTTATATAGGAAATTTCATTATTTCCTTCTATAGATACAATAACTATTTTACCATTTCTGGCCTCAGTACTTTTAATAGCTTGAATATAGCGATAGTTTGTATCCATAATAGATATAATTTTATCTTTTAAATTATCAACATTACTTTCCCTTAAAGCTTTTTCAGATGCAAATTTAGTAGTATATTCATCTATTTCTTCAAATGAAGTAAAAGTTTTATTTAATAAGGGCAAATAATTTCTACTTGAATATAATAAACATAATTTGTACTGTACCATAACTACTCCTTCTTGTTATATTTGTTATAACATAGAACAATATAAATGTAAATTGTTAGAGGCTTTTAGTAATAGATTTTTAGTTTTTAAATTCTATACTAGCCTTTATAAATGAGGTGAATAATGGATGCGGTCTATTTGGTCTACTTTTAAATTCTGGATGAAATTGGCTGGCAATAAAATGTGGATGGTCTTTTAATTCAATTATTTCGACAAGGCCTGTTTCTGGATTTATTCCGGAAATGATGAGTCCGTTTTTTTCTAGAATATCGCGATAAGCATTATTAAATTCATAGCGATGACGATGACGTTCCTTTATTAGAGTTTCTCCATAGTCTTTATAAGCTAGTGTATTCTTTTTTAATTTACAGTTATAATTTCCAAGTCTTAGTGTTCCACCTTTATTGATAATTGTTTTCTGTTCACTCATTAAATCAATAACAGGATTTTTGCATAATTCTTCAAATTCTCGTGAAGAGGCATCTTTTATATTACAAACATTTCTAGCAAATTCTATAACTGCCACTTGCATACCAAGACAAATTCCTAGGTATGGGACTTTATTTTTTCTGGCATATTCGCAAGCTTTAATTTTTCCTTCTATACCACGACTTCCAAAACCACCAGGTACAAGAATTCCTTTACTATTTTTAAAAACTTCTTTTAAGTCAACATTAGGATTTTCTAGGCTTTCTGAATCTATCCAATTAATGTTAACTTTAGTGTTATACTTATAACCTGCATGTTTTAAGGCCTCTTTTACAGAAAGGTAAGCATCTTCTAATTCAACATATTTCCCAACTAAGGCAATTTCTATTTCCTCTTTTAAATTAGAAACTGTATCTATTAAGTTTTGCCAGTAAATTAAATTGCTCTTTTTATTTTCCATTTTAAAATGCTTTAATATAATTTCTTCAGCATGTTGTTTGTGAAAATTCATTGGTATTTCATAAATATTACCCACATCCTTAGCTTCAATGATATTTTCTACTGGCAGACTTCCAAATAAGGATATTTTTTGCTTAATCGTATCGCCTAAATCTATAGCGGCTCTGGTTACAATCATATCAGGTTGTATTCCAACTCTTCTTAGTTCAATAATACTATTTTGTGTAGGCTTAGTCTTTAATTCATTTGAGCCAAATAGGAATGGCACAAGGGTTGTATGAACAAAAAAGGTATTATTTTCTTTCTGTTCATTTCTAAATTGGCGAAGAGATTCCATCATTACAGCGGACTCTATATCTCCAACTGTTCCACCAATTTCTGTAATAACTATATCGGCATTCGATGTTTTACCAGCTTCATAAATTTTTGATTTTATTTCATTTGAGATATGAGGAACTATTTGAATGGTTGCGCCAAGAAAATCTCCTCTTCTTTCTTTTTCAATTACACTAGAATAAATTTTTCCATTTGTAATATTTGATGTGTAATTTAATTCTACATCAATAAATCTCTCATAGTGTCCCAAGTCTAAGTCAGTCTCACAACCGTCTGCCGTTACAAAGACTTCCCCATGTTGAATAGGAGACATAGTTCCTGGATCAACATTCATATAAGGATCAAACTTTTGCATAAAAACTTTATACCCTTTGGCCTTTAATAATAAAGCAATGCTTGATGCAGTTATACCTTTTCCAAGACCAGAACAAACTCCTCCCGTTACAAATACATATTTTGTCATATAAATTCACCTCCAAAAAAACAAAAAAAGCTCAGGAGAACTTCCTGAGGCTCTCTTAGATTATAACATAGTTTTTTGAATTAAAGAAAAATTTTCTAAAAAAAAGAAAAGTAATTTACTTTTCATAGTCACAACTACTACATTTTACTTTTCCTGCTTTTTCAACTAAATATTTACCACACTTAGGGCATGATGTTGGAAGAGGTTTATCCCATGATGCAAACTTACATTTTGGATAGTTGTTACAGCCATAAAATATTTTGCCTTTTCTGGTTTTCTTTTCTATAATCTTACCATTACATTCAGGACAGTCCATGACTTCAACATTTTCTTTTTCCTCTTTTTTAATATATTTACACTCTGGATAATTGCTGCAAGCAACAAACTCACCATAACGACCTTTTCTTATCACTAAAGGATTCCCACATTCTGGGCATTTTTCGCCAGTTTCTTCGGGAGCTTTCTTTTCCATATCAGAGAAGGCATTCTTTACACGTGGTTCAAAAAGCTTATAGAATTCCGCTAAAACTTTATTCCAAACTTTATGACCTTCTGCTACTTCATCAAGATCATTTTCCATTTCAGCTGTATATTTTACATTTATTAAGTCAGAGAAAAACTCTTGAAGCTTATCTGTTGTTTCAATACCTATCTCAGTAGGTTTAAATTTCTTTTCTTCAAGAGTAACATAGCCTCTTTCTTTAATTGTGTCAATTATTTTAGCATATGTAGATGGTCTACCAATACCTAATTCTTCCATTTCTTTGATAAGTTTTGCTTCTGTATAACGAGCTGGTGGTTTTGTGAAATGTTGTTCCTTATTTACAATATCAGTAGTACAGATTTCATTTTCTTTTAAAGTAGGTAAAATAATATCCTCACTAGATTCATAATCTTTATAGATTTTTAAGTATCCATCAAAAATTAATTCTTGACCAGTGACTTTAAATTTATAATCATTATTATCTAATATTACTGAGGTTTTATTGACCCTGGCATCAGCCATTAGAGACGCTAAGGTTCTAATATATATTAGACGATATAACTTATATTCATCTGGAGTTAAGTATTGTTTCATTTGACTTGGTTCACGCATAACACTAGTTGGTCTAATACCTTCATGTGCATCTTGAACATTTTCATTTTTCTTAGCCTTTTTAATATAGCCAGTATAAGCTTTACCATATTTTTCAGTGATATATTTATAAGCACTATTTATATATTCATCACTTAATCTTGTAGAATCAGTACGCATATAGGTTATTAAACCAACTGTTTCACTGCCTATATCAATACCTTCATATAGCTTTTGGGCTATGGACATTGTCTTTTTTGCTGGAAAGCCTAGTTTAGTTGATGCTTCTTGTTGAAGAGTACTAGTAATGAATGGAAATTTACTTTTTTTGGCTTGCTCTTTTTTTTCAACTTTTTCTACTCTATAATCTTTCCCTAGGGCATTTATGACATCATCGGCTTCTTTTTCATTTTTTAACTCAATATCCTTATCTTGATACTTTGTTAATTCGGCTTCAAAATCTTTATCTAAGAATTTAGATGTGATAGTCCAATATTCTTCTGGAGTAAATGCTTCAATTTCTCTTTCCCTATCGACAATTAATTTTAGGGCAACGCTTTGAACACGTCCTGCAGATTTAGCTCCTATTTTTGATTGCAATAATTTAGAAAGCCTAAATCCTATTATTCTATCTAGGATTCTTCTTGTTTCTTGACTTTTTACTAAATTATCATCTATTACCGTTGGATGGTTTATAGCATCTATTACTTTATCTTTAGTAATTTCGTGAAATAAAACACGACTGTAATCGTTATCCTTAATTCCTAAAGCATCTTTTAAGTGCCAACTTATAGCTTCTCCCTCACGGTCGGGGTCGGTTGCAAGATAGACATAATCACTATCTTTGACATCTTTTTTCAGTTCTTTAATAAGAGCTGATTTACCTTTAACAGCAACATAATCAGGTTTAAATCCATTTTCTATATCAACACCTAAGCCATACTGTCCCTTGGTAGATAAATCTCTTATATGTCCTTTACTAGACACTACTTTGTAGTCACTACCTAAATACTTTTCAATAGTTTTACTTTTACTTGGACTTTCGACAATTACTAAATGTTTGGTCATAACACCACTCCTTACTTATACATTTATACAAGCTATAAATATTTTTGTCAATCTTTTTACTCATATGTATCTTAAATAAAATTATTAGTTTTTTCTATTTTTTTATACTTTTTAAAATATCATGTGCTGCTATCACACCAGTAGCAGCTGCAGTTACAATATTTCCAGCCTTACCTGCTCCATCACCAATAAAATATATATCTTCATCTTTTATTTTCATCTTATTATCTGTTTCTATTTCATTAGAAAAGAACTTTATTTCTGGCCCATATAAAAGTGTTTCTCCATTATTTACACCCGGAATAATTTTATCTAAAACCTCTAAACCTTCTAAAATATTCGTTATTATCCTATGCGGTAAGACAAGAGCTAAATCTCCTGCTACATAGTCTTTCAAAGTTGGTTCTACAAAACCTTTTTTTATTCTTTCTTCTGTAGAGCGTCTGCCCCGTTTTAAATCTTTTAGGGTCTGGAGAATAGGCTTTCCTCCACCTAACGTATTAGCAATCTTAGCTATTGCTTCTCCATACTCACGAGTGTTAGTAACTGGTTCAGTTAAATTAACTTTAGAAATAAAAGCAAAATTAGAATTATTACTCTTTACATCTTTTAGAGCATGACCATTAACACAGATATAGCCATAATAGTTTTCTTTGGCTACAAATCCACCTGGATTAGTACAGAAAGTTCTAATTTGATCGTCATAAGTTTTTGTTTGAATAAATATAGTCGGATCATAAATAATGGATGTTAGGGACTTTAAAATTTCTTTACGTACTTCTACTCTCACCCCTATTTCAATGCTTTGCGATGTATAGGGAATATTTAGGCTTTCGGCAAGACTTTGAACCCACTTGGCTCCAGTACGTCCAGGAGCAACAATTACTTTTTTAGCAATAAGACTTTTCTCTTCTTTTTTTAGTTTGTAAGAAATTTCATACGTTTCATCTTTTTTTAAGATCTTATCACAATGAATACCTGATAAAGTTTCTACTCCATTTGATTGAAGATATTTGGTAAAATCTTCTATATATTTAGGAAGATGATCACTTCCTAAATGCTTTTGTTTGATAACTAAAAGACTCGCTCCAGATTTCGCTATTTCTTCCTTTATCTTTATAGCTTCATCCATATTAGAGGGATAAATATTACTATCCATATTAAACTTATTAAATACTTTTTCAGTATAATCAATTAATTCTTCAGCTTCGCTTATACTAAGATATTTGTATAAGTCACTCTTGCCAAGACGAGGTATAAAATTTAATTTGCCGTCAGAAAAAGTTCCGGCACCACCATACCCAGATAAAATATTACATGGTTTACAGTTTAGGCATTTACCATTATTTTGGGACATTGGGCAAAATCTATTTTCAGCAAATTTTCCTTCATCTAATAGTAGGATGTTTAATTTTTTATTGTGTTCTATTAGTTCGTAGGCAGCAAAAAGACCGGCTGGACCAGCTCCTATTATGATAACATCATATATTTTCTTCATTAACTTCACCTCTATTTCTTAGATAAGTCGCTACTGGAGCATATGACTTTCTATGTTCATTTATGATACCATATTTTTCTATTGCTTCAAGGTGTTCCTTGGTTGGATAACCTTTATTTTTCTTAAAATCATACATGGGATATTTTTTGTCTAAATCATACAGCATATGATCTCTTGTTACTTTAGCTATAACGGATGCTGCTGAGATAGTTATACTTTTTAGGTCTCCTTTAATGATAGATGTTGTTGGTATGCCACATTCTAACGGCATAGCATCAATTAAAATATGTTCTGGTTTTATATTACAGTTTGCAATAGCTTCTTTCATCGCAACTTTAGTGGCTTCATAAATATTTAGTTCATCTATTCTTTTTTCATCAACTATTCCAACGCCGATTCCTAAGGCTTGTTCTTTTATTTTGATATAAAACTCCTCACGCTTTTTCTCACTTAATTTTTTGGAGTCAGTCAAACCATCAAGTTCAAACTCTTCTGGTAAGATTACACAAGCTGCCACCACTGGTCCAACTAAGGGTCCGCGTCCAACTTCATCAACACCCGCTATTAAATTGATTCCTTGCTTTTTTAGTTTTCTTTCATAACGATAATTATCTAATTTACATAAATATAAGTCGATATCTTTAATTAATTTTTTATCTTCTTTTCGATTAAACAAGAGCTTATATGAAAGACATCCTTCTAAATCCATAACTTTTATTTTTTCTATTTCTATTATATTTTTTGGATCATAATAAGTATAATTTAGTGTATAATTTTCGCTAAATTTATAGTGGTTAAAATTTTTATCAATGTTTTCTTCCCAATCTATTTTATCGTAATAGTCTTTAGGACAAGTTAGCGATACTTCACCTGTTTCTTCTATAAAATCTTGAAGTACTAAACTAGCATTATCTATTACTATTATTTTATTTAAATCTAATTTTTCTGCCTTTATTTTTTTTATAAGTTCTGTCTTTATCATGTTATCACCATTTTTAGTATAGCGCTTCAAATTGCTTTTGAGCAAGAAAAAACTGATAATATTATTTATCAGTTAATCTATCAAATGTTATTTTTCCAAAATGCCCATTCTTTAAATCTTGAATGATAATATTGTTAACTTTATCATAATCAACTAATCCTCCTCGTTTTAGGGCACCTCTTTTTTTACCAATAAGATCATACTCTTCCATTAGGTCATCACTCAGATTTTTTATTTGATATCTTTCATATAATCTATCTGGATATAATTCATCTAGTTTTTTTAGAATAAATGAACTGATATCAAAACTGTCTAGCACTTCTTCTTTTATTGATGATAATGCCGCTAATACATGGGCTTCTTCTTGATTTTCTAATTTAGGCCACAAGATTCCTGGTGAATCTAATAATTCTATATCTTTTGACACTCTGATCCAAGAAAGTTCTTTTGTAAATCCAGGTTTATTACCAACGCCAGCCTTATTTTTACCTACAAGTTTGTTTATCAGAGTACTTTTTCCAGCATTTGGTACTCCTATTACTAAAACTCTAGTTTTTCTTTCTAAGAGACCTTTTGCTTTTCTTTTTAGGATTTCATCTTGCATTAGATTTTTTGTTTCATTAATAATTGCTGATACGTTCTTACCCGAAATTAAGTCTACGGGTATGACTTTATAACCTTTTTGCTCATAATATTTTATAAATTCGGCTGTTACTTCTTCATCACATAAATCATATTTAGTCATAATTAAGATTCGTTTTTTATTTTTAATTAACTCATCTATATCATCTATCTTTGATGATAAAGGCATTCTAGCATCAATTACTTCATATACTACATCTATTAAGTTGAGTTTTTCACTTATTTCACGTTTCGTTTTGGCCATGTGACCTGGATACCAGTTTATGCTTGTCTTATGAAACATCTCTTGGTTATTATTCTTGTCCATCATTTTCACTTCCTTTTACTTTAAAATCACATTATATTTCTTTTAAAATTTCTTCAAATTTTGTATATCCAGTTTCTGAATTAATGTGCCCTCCATTTTTTATTATATATTGTTTATTTGTTATTTTATCTGCAAATTCTTTTTCTACTTCGAATTTAACATATGGATCATTGTCAGAATAATAACATACAATATCCTCACAATATTTTTTTACATCCTCTAGATTATCAATAAACATTGGTTCATTAACAGCATCGAAATCTTTATCTATTCCTAAATAATTATTAAATCCACATACAAATATTAATTTCTTAACTTTTATTTTATTTGTAATAAGATATTTACATACAAAAACAGGTGCTATACTATGAGCAATTATTATTGTATTCTCATCTATTTTCAAATTTTTAAATTCTTTAGACCAATTATCAAAATTTTGATCGCCAACACCAACTGGCATTTGTGGAACAACAACTTCTTTGTTTCGATTTTCTAATTGTTCTTTTATCCAAGGAAACCAATTTCCATCTTTTGAACCAAAACTACCATGTAATACAATATAATTTTTCATTAATATACCTTCTTTCTTCATGATCAATTATAACATATCTTCATTCTTATTTATAATCAATGCTAATTGTTTTATCATCATTTATATAAATAGTCTTTACTCTTTCGTAGAGATAACTTCTTGTTATTTGATTTAGTTTTAATTTTTCTAATATCATTCCTTCAAGTTTTGTTTTTTCTATTGAATGACTTGTACACTTTTTATTAAAATAATTAGTACAATAATAATATGATTTATTCTTCCCTTTTTTCAAATGCATTTGTCCTTTACAATCGCTACATTTTAGAAATCCAGACAATGGATCAAGATTCCCTTTTCTATTTGTTCTAACAGCGCAATTATTTAAGATATCTTGAACTTTATCAAATTTTTCTTTACTAATAATTGTTTCATGATGATTTTCAGTAACAATCCAATTTTCTTTATCTATATTTATTTTCTTATCAACTCTGTAATTTAATTTTCTTTTCTTACCTTGAAATAATGTTCCTGTATAGTTTTCGTTTCTTAATATTGAATTTACCATCTCAGAATTCCATTTTTTCATTACAGTAATATCTTTATTTGTGTTAATTTTTAAGTACTCACTGGGAGTTAATATATCATTATCATTTAAAAAGTCAGCAACTTCTCTTCTACTTTTACCATCAAGTATCATATCAAATATTTTTCTAATTATATGTGATACATTTTTGTCAATTAAAAATTTATGTTTATCTTTTGGATCTTTAATATATCCATAAGGTGCTAATTTACCAACAAACTCACCATTATGTTTCTTAACAATTAAAGAACTTCTTACTTTCTTTGATATATCTTTTGCATACATATCATTAAACAAATTCTTTAATGGAACATAATCACTGCCATAGTAATCTAATGAATCCATTTCATAATTTTCATCTACCGAAATTACAGATACTCCCATAGCAGGAAATACCACTTCTACAAAATTACCAGTTTCAATATAATTTCTACCAAGCCTTGATAAATCTTTTATAAGTATTACATCTATTTTCTTATTTTTTATATCTTCTAACATTCTTTGAAATTCTGGTCTATCAAAATTAGTACCCGAACAACCATCATCTATATAATAATCAATTAATTTATACTCTTTATGTTCTTTTAAATAATTATCTATAATTATTTTTTGATTAGTTATGCTATTTGATTCTTTTTCATTACTATATTCTTCTTTTGATAAACGAATATATGCTGCTACCTTATATGTCATCTTAATATTACAACTTTCTATAAAATTTCACGAAGAAGATTTGGTTCTTCTTTTTTTATTTCATTTTCAATTATCCATTTTATATCTTCTATCGATTTATCAATATTAAATATGCCATTACCTACTGGATAATAAACAGGATAAACTTTATATTCGTTTTTATTAATTTGTATTTTGTGACATTTTTTTCTATTTTCAGATACAGATATCTTTTTATTTAAAATAATAGAACTAACTTGGTTTCCAAAAGTAATAATTATTTTTGGTTTAATTATATTTATTTCTTTGAATAATAAATCAAGATATTTTTTCAACACTTCATCAGGCAATGGTCTTGCATCTATTTGTGTACATTTACCTAAATTAGTAATGAACAATTTATTTTTTTCAATTTCTTCGTAAACATAGTTGCAAAACTCATAATCCCATTCTTTTGGTTTCTTTTCTTGAATTTTGTTAAATGTTTCTTCACTTAATAAATCAACTTTATAGAACAACTTCCATATGTTTTTAGTTCCTAACCATGGAGACTTTCTACCTTTCCAAGATTTATCACTGGCAATATTTTTTCCTGTAGGATTCATAAAAACAAAACATATATCAGGATTTTTTTCACATCCACCATTATATATAGAATCTAATTCCTTAGCACCATATTTAACTTGTAATTCATCATAATCTTTTCTTAAATCTTCTATCTTCAAAATATTCACCTTCTTATAAAAAAGTTTCTTTAAGTAGTTCTTACCCAATTTTTCTTATAATTTTTGTTAATTTTTTATTAAAAATTGTAAAAAGAAATTTAATTAAAAGCCTTATAAAATAAGAGTTTTAATTAGAGTTTATATAAGTCGTTCTTTACCAGTTGATACTCGTTGATGGTAAACTTTTTGTATCCGCGTTCATTTTTTTATTTTTTCTCATTTCTCTTTTTTGATACATATCCATTATTTATCACTTCCATTCTCTATCATTCTTGTTTCATTTAAAAAATTATCAAAGTCTGATTTATATAATTTATCTTGTTTAACTTTAAATTTATCATACTCCTTATAAGCTAATTTTTTTGCAACACTAGCTGATATTTTCCCTGCACTGTGTAATATTTCTTTATCATTAAATTGCAAAAATGCATTCAATTTTTCTACCCAATCTTTCATAGTCATAGCATTATGATTTTCTGCTTGTAATTCTGCATAATCTAAATACATTGTTACTATTCTATTCAAATCTTTTAATTCCTTTTCATTTAAATAGTTTTTTGCAATGTCCACGTCATATTTATAGATCGGTCCATCAGGAGAATTTTTCCAATTGGTTAGTCCCATATTTTCTTTTTCTGAATCAACTCTGTTATATATTATTTCAGCTGCAGTATTACCAGTTATTGCATAATGTAATTTATTTTGAACTGTTTTAAAAAATTCTTTTGTTATTTCTGAATCTTTATCATAATCAACACTACAAGAAGAATATATATCTGTTATTTTTTGGTAAAATCTTCTCTCGCTTGAACGAATGTTTCTAATTCTTTCAAGTGTTTCTTCAAAATAATCCTCGCCAAATATGTAATTAGGATTTTTTAATCTTTCATCATCCATAACTACACCTTTTATCATATATTCTTTTAATATTTTAGTAGCCCAAATTCTAAAGTTGGTTGCTTTTTTTGAATTTACTCTATATCCAACTGCAATAATCATATCAAGATTATATATCTTTACAGGTTTTTTAGAATTATCAATGTCGGTTTTTCCGACGGTGTTATTTTCATCAAGTTCACCACTATTTAATATATTATTAATATGTTCTGTTATTGTACTTCTTCCCACACCAAACAATTCTGCAATTAAATTTTGAGTAAGCCATATGTCATTATTTATTAACATTACACTAACCTTAATATCATTGTTTGAATCTCTATATATTAAAAAGTCATGATTAGTTATTTGTAAGTTTTTATTGTCCATTTATTATTCTCCTTTCTTTTAAATTTTTTATTTAATATCAATTTTAACATTTTTATTCTTATCAATATAAATACATTTTACTTTATTTTCTAATTCTAATCTAGTAATATTAGATAAATTTAATTTTTCATTTATAATTTCAATTAGCTTATTTTCACTAATAGATTCATTATTTTCACAAGTTTTATTTCTATAGTAGTTAGAGCAATAGTAATAAACTCTTTCTTTTGAAGTTCGTTTTATCATATTACCGCCACAACATTTGCACTTTAAAAAGCCAGATAAAATACCTATACTTCCATCTTTATTTACTTTAGCTTGTCTATTTAAAATATCTTGCACTTTATCAAATTTTTCTTTACTTATAATTGCTTCGTGATGATTAGGAGTTATAATCCAATTTTCCTTTTCTAATTGAATTTGTTTGTTAACTCTATAATTTAATTTTCTTCTCTTGCCCTGGAGTAATGTTCCTGTATAATTTTCGTTTTTAACTTGAAAGTATTATATCATATTTTTGTTTATTTATAAAGTCAAGAGCCTCAAAATATTTATCTTCATATTTGAATATTACTTTTATATTACCATCTTCACTAACAACAATATCTTCAATTAACTCATCTATCAATAATCTATTTAGTTCATTTATTTTTTCTTTCTTTTTAAATATATTCATCCAATCAGTATCGTTATTTTTTATTGTTTCTTTTTCCTCCTCATATAATTGTATATCTTCTTTTATCTTTTTAATTTTATCACTATACTCTTTATTATATTGCCAGTATTCTTCTTCCAATATAAAGTTCTCTTTTAAATCTTCTTTAATTGAATTCCTTAACATTATATATTTTTCTTTTTCTTCTTTCTTTTTTGAATACAAATTAGAAATTATACACAAAATAATTAAAACAATAATAAATAGTACTGATATTAATAATTCTTCAAACATTTCTTATTACTCCTCTAAATCCATTTATTTCCATCATTTTTTGATAAAAAAAACAATACAAAAAAACTTTTATAATCCTTTCGTACTGCTTAATCAATTATAAATTTTATCTTTTTATTTAACTACATTGACATTATAGCATTATAGCCTCCAAAAGCCAACCGATATCAGCATATAATTTCAACCGATTTCTGCTAGAATTTTTGTAGTGTTAAGGAGGTTTTTAAAATGTTATTTAAAGAAGCAATTACTTTAAGAATACTTGAATTATGTAACAAATATAATTACACTCCAAATAAACTTGCTGAATTATCTGCTATTGCGCCATCAACATTAAGAGCATTACTGGCAAACAATGTAGATAATCCAAGTTCTACAATTATCTTTAAAATACGTAAAACTTTAAAAATAGAACTTAAAGATTTTTATGACTCTCCATTATTTGATATGGAGAAATTGGAGTATTAAAATAAGAGGCTTGTAATAGCCTCTTTTATCGTTTTATCAGATATATTATTTTTCCTTAATTATATTTTTACTGCAAATATAAGTTACTAAGAAGTATCCTCCATAAATTGCAACAATAAATATTGCAACACCAATTATTGATGATAATAAATTAGCGGCTCCAAAGGCACTTAACAAAAAATTACAAAATTTAATTCCAAATATAGAATGTATAATTGCAACTAATAACGGAAACATAAAAAATATACCAATTTGTCTAAACAATGCTTTATTAATCATTTTTTCGTCTACGCCTATTTTTCTTAGCATATTAAACTTTTCTACATTATCACTTGATTCCGATAATTCTTTAAGTGCTAGAATTGCAGCACAAGAAATTAAGAATATAATACCTAAGTATAATCCTATAAATGTAACCATTGCACCTAGTCCAATACTATTTTCTTTAATTGTCATTTTAGAATCAAAATCAATAACAGTATTATTAGAATTTTCTTTGCAAATTTCACTTAACTCTTTTTCCGAAAGATTTTTCTCATTTATATCTGTAACATTATAATTAGCAGTTAAATATTCATATTTTTTCATTGAATCATTTACTGCATTATCAGGAACAACAAAAACTCCCATATTTGAATATGTTGAATTCATTGCAATAAAACCTTCTACACAACTATCATATTTTGGTTTTAATTTCTTTTCATTTATATTAAGTATTGTATCTGCCTTAAGTCCCTCATTCCTGAATTCTACATATTCTGAATAATTAGCAACAATAAAATATTCATCATCATTTAATGTATATTCTTTTAGTCCAAACAATTTTGCAATTTTGTTGTAATCACTTATCTTTACAATACTTTCCTTCTTATTGTATGGCATTAAAGGATATTTATCCTTTGCAATATCATAGTAAGAGCCAATACTGGTTTTTAAGTCAATATTATCAAAGTTATAAACATCAAGTTTTACTATATCTTTAAGTTTGTTATCTACATCATAGCCTAATTTTTCAAGTGTATCATATATTGAAATTTTTGAATCTTCTATTTGTTTTTCAGAATAATGCTCATAATCAGTTACATTTATAAACTTACCAATTTGAACATCTGCTGGAGCCAATTTTTTCAAATTATTTGTCATAGATATTTTCATAGACATTGCACTCGATAGCACGCAAATCGTTATAAATAACATCAAACATATTATTGTCATCGAAAAAGTCATAGTATTTATTTTACTTGAAAACTGTCTAAGGGTGAAACTATTTAACCCTTTATAATAAGTGTTCTTCATACTTATAAATATTTTTAAAAGCAATCCCGATAAAGACCAAAACACAAAGAAAGTTGAAACAGCACCTATTCCTATAGGAACAAAAATACTATTTGCATTAGCCATTTTATAAATACCACCAGTAACCTGATAATAAGCAAATCCTAATGCTATACAAGAAATAATAAACACTATTGTACAAAACAATGGATTTTTTAATTTTATTTTTTCAGATTTTTTGTTAGAATGCATTAAATCTATCAATTTACATTTACTAATATTTATAGTATTAAATATCATAACTACAAAATACATAATACTAAAATAAATCAAAGTTTTAATACAAGCATTTGTTGAAAATACGAATTGAAATCTAGTTAAATCTGCTTCAAACATATTAGCAACCAAAATACTCATCAATTGTGATAATAAAAAACCTATTCCTAAACCAACTACCAATGAAACTATACCTATTATTAATGTTTCAATAAATAATATTAAGGATATTTTCTTTTTGCTCATTCCAAGCGTTAAATAAACTCCAAATTCTTTATTTCTTCTTTTTATTAAGAATCTACTTGCATAAACAATTAAAAACGCTAATATTATAGATACAAACACGCTAACACCAGAAAGAACATTGGTCATAAGTTTTATTATTTCTGCTGTTGTTGATGATACCTTCATCATAACTGACTGATCATCTATTGCATTGAACACATAAAAAATTGCAACACCTAGTATCAGAGTAAAGAAATAGATGGCATAATCCTTTATACTCTTACTAATATTTTTTAATGATAACTTAAAGAGCATCGTTTAAGTCACCACCAAGTAATGTTACAACATCTATTATTTTATCAAAAAATTCTTTTCTAGAATTTGTTCCTTTAATTATTTCATTAAAAACTTTGCCATCTTTGATAAATATGACTCTTGAAGAATAACTTGCAGTAAACGCATCATGTGTCACCATAAGAATTGTTGCTTGTAATTCTTTATTCAAATAATCAAATTTTTCTAAAAGCATTTTAGCTGACTTTGAATCCAATGCACCTGTTGGTTCATCTGCAAGAATTAACTTTGGATTAGTAATTATTGCTCTTGCACTAGCGACTCTTTGCTTTTGACCTCCACTCATTTGATATGGATATTTATTAAGTACATTAACAATATCCAGTTCTTTTGCAACTTTTTTAATTCTTGTATCAATTTCTCTTGAATTCACATTTTGAATAGAAAGTGCCAAAGCAATATTTTCATAAGCAGTTAAAGTATCAAGTAAATTAAAATCTTGAAATATAAAACCTAACTCTTCCCTTCTAAACTTATTTAGACTATTTCCTCTTAATTTTGTGATATCATTACCTGCTACATAAATATGTCCAGATGTAACTTTATCAATTGTAGATATACAATTTAAAAGAGTAGTCTTTCCAGAGCCACTTGCTCCCATTATTGCAACAAATTCTCCCTTTTCAACATCAAATGATAGGTTATCAATTGCTTTTGTAAGACTAGATTTATTGCCATAATATTTTTCAATTTTATCAATTTTTAAGATATTTTCCATAATCTTTCTCCTTTCTGATTACATTGTAATATAAAAGATAGGATTAGTCGTTATTCTAATATTACAGAATATTACAATTTTGTAATATTTATTTTTAGTATCCAAATCTGCATAAACTTTAATCAACTTTATAAAAATCATTTTTATAAAAGCAATATAAAAAAATTATTTGTATTTTCACTTCCACTTACGTTAAATAGACTGCTTATGCACATCTTACAAGGCTGTGAGTCCATACTTATTCCTGCGCAGTTAATTATATACGGTCATTCACAAAGCGAAAGTCTTAGTATATATGGTGTACTTACTGGTATGGCAATTCCATTTATATTATTTCCTGCTGCCATAACTAACTCACTATCTGTAATGCTTCTCCCTGAAGTATCTGGCGCACAATCTGCTAAAAATAATGACTCAATCACAAGAACAATCGAGCGCTCTATACATTTCTGCCTTGCCATTGGAATATTTACTACGTTTTTATTTTTATTCTATGTTGGGCGCATTGGCAGTATTATATTTAACGAACCGTCTGTACAGCTTTTTATTCTTACACTGTGTTGGCTCTGCCCATTTTACTATCTAGCAATGATACTATCTAGCATACTAAACGGGCTAGGACACACCACTCTTACTTGTATACAAAGCATTACAAGTATACTTATAAGGCGTGTGTTTCCTAAGTGCTGCGCACAAAAATATCCCGTCTTCTTTCCTCTTTCGAGGGAAGACCCTCGGGAG
>ENA-USUJ01001877-USUJ01001877.1-human-gut-metagenome-genome-assembly--contig:-NODE-1877-length-16949-cov-11.564189_pt1 | contig 16949 bp, 16 predicted proteins | sample MGYA00250061_ERZ773398 | MGnify/ENA primary metagenome ERZ773398 (study PRJEB29103, sample SAMN06111992) | human gut metagenome | biome: human gut; feature: ankylosing spondylitis patient; material... | reverse complement strand
AAATACATAATGTATTACTCAACGACATTGGGCAGTATAATACTGAACTTTCTATAAGAAGTTCTGCTCAATAAAAAACAAGAACTAAAAACATCTAAATATTACTATCTCAAACTTCCCATACTGAAAAGTGTGCTGAACCTTGAAAATTCAATATTTTAGCCAATAAAAAGTAAACGATGAAACGAAGGTACCTACAAAAGTAATATGAACAATATTTCCAATGTAATATTCACCTTGGAGTATTTCTTTCACATGCGTAGGATGCCATTCTCTTGCTTTCTCTGCAAGTTCACTCTTTCAGGCTAGATGATGGTATAATCAATAGTATTAGCGAGAAAACAAAATTATAATGAAGTAATATGGGGAATCTTGCTAAAGGTTCCCCTTTGATAAAAAAATTAATTTTTTTTTGTTTCTTACTTGACACGAGCAGAAAGTCACCGCGCGGGTACAGGAAAAGAAACCTCGCGGAAATACCCGAAAACAGGAGAAAGATAGAGCCGCGTGAATTATATCCCGTTTTCCCCCGCCTGCGTCACAGCGCTACCCGGAATCCCACAACATAAAATCCCCGACATAATACTTCAGCGGCTGTTTGCACACGCCGGTGCTTAATCCGCCGGAGGCGGATTTTAGCATCCGTTGCGCGTGCAACCAAGCGAAAGCGTGCCGACTGAAGTTTTACACCGGGGAAATATTACTCGTTGATTTTTTTCATTAACTCCCATTTGGAACCTACGCCGAATTTGCGGAAAAGGTTCTGCAGGTGCTTTTGTAAAGTGTTTTCGCTGATATTCATGGTGGCGGCAATCTGCTTGTTTTCCATGAAGTGAGTGAGTGCCTGAAAAATGTCGGCTTCACGAGAAGTCAGACCGTAAATCTTTGAGAAGTCGGAAACAGACAGAGACGTTGAATTGTGGGTGTCGGAGCTGTCAATTAAGCGGCTGATTGCAAGATTAAGATGCATGCCAAGGGATTGCAGGAAGAACATATCATCATTGGAAAAAGTGCCGTCCGATTTTGTGCGGAACAGGCTTAAAACTCCGTAAAGGCGGCCATTATGTACAATGGTAAGCTGCATGCTGTCGTAGATGTCGTATTTGTGGTAACAGCCCTGATACAGCGGGGAGTTGAGGCGGTCGGCATCATCAATTATGTCACTTTCGCGGATGAGCTTAGATTCTCTGGCATGAAGAATCCAGAGAAGGTAGTCATCATCGGATGACTTAAGGTATGCCTGTTCAGCCTCGGCAAAATAAGCCGGGTAGCATACCGGGTCGGACAGCTCAATATCTAAGGAGGCATCTCCCTTGTGAAAAAAGAGACTGCCATAGCTGAATGGAAGAAGCATCTGGAGACGTTTGAAAAAAGTCTCATTGATGTCAGAAAGCTTCTCCCATGAATATATATCATATACAATATCATTAATCATAAGAAACTGATTTTTTTCCATATAAATAACCTCCGGAATTAATCTGATAATAAAAATATGATAGCATAGTGAATACTTGAAAACAAGTATAAAATGAGTAAAATTGATACTTGCTTATGAGCAAATATGGTATTATAATGGCTCTAAGTTCCAGTAAATAAGAAGTGCGATGAGGCACATTTGCAGTAGATTTCTGCAAGTGTGTCTCTTTTTTTATTACATAATAAAGGAGACTGGCATATGGATATAAATCTCGGTCTTGTGGCTGTGATCATAACGGTAATAATCATAATAGGAGCTGTTATCACAAAACAGTGTCTAGCATGCATGATAGTGGGCTCGATACTCGCATCGGTATTTGCTTTTGGCAAAGGATTTTTAAGCGGGTGGACGGATACACTGCAGAATATGCTTGCGGACAATGTGTGGGTAATGCTTGTGTGCCTGCTTTTCGGAGGATTGATAAGGCTGCTTACGGATTCCAAAGGAAGCTTCGGATTTGCCAAGTATATATCCAGATTGTGCAATACGACACGTAAGACTCTGATTACGACCTTTATCATGGGTATACTTATTTTTGTGGACGATTACCTGAACGTGCTGTCGATTGGAACATGCATGAAAAGGATAAGCGATAAACAGAAACTTCCGAGGGAAACATTGGCATATATGCTTGATTCAACCGGCGCGCCGGTGTGTGTGCTGCTTCCGTTTTCTACGTGGGCCGTGTTCTATGCGAGCCTGTTTTTTGAACAGGACAGCGTGAAAGCACTTGGTGTGACGAGCGGAATACAGGCGTATGTGAAGGCAATACCGTTTTGCTTTTATCCTATAATTACGCTTATAATAGTGTTTTTGTTCGCAATGGGCTGGTTCCCGAAACTTGGCGCCATGAAAAAAGCGTACAAGAGAGTCGAAGAGACGGGCAAGGTTTATTCCGATGCCAGTAAAAAATATAATCATGACGAGCTTGAAAATGAAGAGGACGGAAATATCTGGAATTTCCTTGTGCCGATGGTTGTGCTTGTTGCAGTGACAATAATAAGCAATGATGTGCTTGTGGCTGTTGTGATTGCACTTGCGGTATGTTTTGTGATGTTTGTGCCACGCAGGCTCCTTTCGGTGGAAGGCTTTTTCGCGAGTGTGATAAGAGGGTTTGGAGATATGCTTCCGACGCTGTCATTACTTCTGATTACATTTGTATTAAAAGATATTTCAGGACAGATGGGAATGACGGACTTTATGATCAAAGTGGCTGAACCGTTTTTGTTTGCATCGATTTTCCCGGCAGCGGTATTTGTCCTGGGGGCACTGCTCGCATTTACAACAGGTTCCGACTGGGGAATGAGCTCGATCATTACACCGATTGTATTTCCGCTTGGTGCGGCACTTGGGGCCAATCCGGTACTTATAATGGCAGCGGTCATATCGGGAGGAACATTTGGAAGCCATGCCTGCTTCTATGCGGATGCGACATTGCTTGCATCACAGTCGGCGGGCGTTGATAATATGGAACATGCGCTGACACAGCTGCCGTATGTTATAATTTCAGCGGTATTGGCAATTGGTGGTTTCGTGATTGCCGGATTCATGGTATAATAAATTGTTAGGACAATTACTATTAGGAAGGAATGCGTTATGAAGAAATTTGTGGTCACCATCACGAGGCAGTTCGGAAGCCTTGGACGTCCGATTGCAAGACGGATGGCGGAGATTCTTGGAATAGAATATTATGACAGGGATATAGTGGATCAGACAGCACAGGAACTTGATATGCCGGCATCGGTAATTAAACATGAGGAAGAAAAAGCAGCGAAGCAGACGGTTAATCCGTTTTCGAGAATGATGTTTCCTCTCGGAAAAGGAACAAGCCACACGCAGGATAAGATATTCGAGGCACAGCAGAATATCATAAAGCAGTTTGCGGATAAGCAGAGCTGCATTATAGTAGGAAGGTGCTCTGATTTTATACTGGGTGATGAGCCGGACAGTATACATATATATATTTATGCTTCATATGAGGCAAGGCTCAGGCATTGTATAGAGGAACTTGAACTTGAAGAATCCGAAGCCAGAAGCATGATAAGAGCAGTCGATGAAGCGAGAGATTCTTACCATATGCAATATGCGGGATTCCTGCCGGATGATAAGAGACATAAAGACATTATGATTGACAGCAGCCTGTTCGGGGTGGAAGGAACTGCACAGTATCTGGCAGATGCTGTCAGACGTAAATTTGGCGGAGAGGAATAATGAATAACAGAATTTCAAATAAATTTACCTTGCCGGGACTGATAAGATTTTCTCTCCCGGCTATTGCTATGTTGGTGCTGTCATCATTGTATACCATGGTTGACGGTGTATTTGTGTCAAGATTTGTTGGCAGTGATGCACTTTCTTCTATTAACATAGTGGTTCCGCTTGATTATTTTATATATGGGCTGGGAGTCATGTTCGGAAGCGGAGGAAGTGCGGTCATAGGCAGAAGACTCGGAGAAGGAAGAAATGATGACGCCAAGTCAGCACTGACTTTGATTACTTTGGCTGCAACAGCGGCAGGTCTTTTCTTTTCGGTCATATTCGGAATTTTCATGGAACCGATATCAAGGGTCCTGGGAGCGGGAGATAAGCTGATGCCGTATTGCGTATCATACGGAAGAATTATATTTTCATTGGCAGTGTTCACCGTGATACAGCTGATGAACAATACACTTATCGTGACAGCAGGACATCCGAGACTTGCACTTGTTCTCACGATTATTTCCGGTGTGCTTAATATGGTGCTAGACTACTTGTTTATTGTAGTATGCGATATGGGTATAAACGGTGCGGCTCTCGGAACGATAATAAGCCGTATTGTCGGAGCACTGCTGTCGGTCATATTCCTCATAAGCAATAAAAAAGGACTGACATATAAGAAACCAAAGTGGGAAGGAAGAATGCTGCTTCGTGTTACTGGCAACGGCTCGTCAGAGATGATATCAAATCTGTCGTCATCCGTAACAACATTTCTGTTTAATCTTACAGTGTTGAGACTTGTGGGAGATGACGGCGTTGCCGCCATAACAATCATATTATATATGCAGTATTTCTTTACAGCGGTGTACCTCGGATTTTCAACCGGAACCGCGCCTGTAATAAGTTATAATTATGGCAGGGAAGACTGGAACTATATCAGAAAATTATTCAGGTACTGTATAATTGTAATTATTGCCGGAACAGCCGCAATGATGTTGCTGTCCTACTTCGGAGCGGATATTCTTATAGGAATTTTTTCGCCGGAGGGAAGCCGCATATTCCAAATAACATATGATGGGTATATGATTTTTATATGGAACTTTGCGTTTGCCGGAATCAATATTTTTGCGTCGTCAATGTTCTCTGCATTTGGTAACGGAATAATTTCTGCACTTATTTCCATATTGAGAACACTGGTATTTATAGTCGCATCCATTATGGTATTGCCCAAAATATGGGGAATTTACGGGATGTGGATGGCAATTCCGGTGGCGGAAGCACTAACTTTTGTATTGGTAGTACCAATTCTTATTATATATGGCAGAAAAAAGTATCATTACATATAATAAATTATCAAATATCGTCACAATAAAAGACATATTTGTGCAAAATATCCTAAAATAACACGTTTTTCATTGAAAAATGTGTTATTTTTTTACTTGCCAGTCAGTGCGAATAGAAGTATCATCATACCGACAAGTATTATAGTAATACTGAGAGAAGTAACTATTACATTTTTGAATGGATAAATGCGGTAGTGAAGGAAAGGAGATGAGTGGAAGATGGAAGACATCGCAAGCGATCTGCTGAAAGAACTGAATTGTGATACTGCATTTACAATTCCGGTATTTGGCGGAATCGAGGTTGCTGAGTCAGTTGTCGTTACCTGGATAATAATGGCAGTCATGGTGATTTTCGCAATAGTCATGACCAGAAAATTAAGGATTCAGAATCCGGGTAAAAGACAGGTCATCATCGAAAGCATTGTTACAGGCCTTCAGAACATGGTAAAGGGATTTATCGGAGAGAAAGGTACAAGATACGTGCCGTATCTTGTTACGGTAATTATTTACATAGGTATATCCAATATCATAGGTCTGTTCGGAATGAAACCTCCAACAAAGGATATGAACGTAACAGCAGCACTGGCTGTTATGAGTATAGTCCTTATCGAGTATTCCGGAATACATGCTAAAGGCGTTAAGCGTTGGGCTAAAAGCTTCGCTCAGCCGGTTGCCATTGTGGCACCATTGAATGTTTTGGAAATTTTAATCAGACCGTTGTCACTTTGTATGCGACTTTTCGGTAATGTTTTGGGAGCGTTCGTTATTATGGAACTTCTTAAAATGTTGATTCCGGTTGTACTGCCGGTACCGTTCAGTTTGTATTTTGATATTTTTGACGGACTGATTCAGGCGTATGTATTTGTATTTCTTACGTCACTGTTTATTAAGGAAGCCGTCGAATAAGGGATGGCGCTATATTTTTGATTGATAGAAGGAGAAAATAACATGAACACAATAATTGCTATCGGAGCAGGTATCGCAGTTTTAACAGGTATCGGTGCAGGTATCGGTATCGGTATCGCTACAGGACACGCATCAGACGCAGTTGCAAGACAGCCGGAGGCTGAGAGTAAGATTTCCAAGCTTTTGATCCTTGGTTGTGCACTTGCAGAGGCAACCGCTATTTACGGTTTCGTTATCGCTATTCTTATAATTATGTTCTTGAAATAATCGGGAAGGCAGGAAAGAAATATGCTTAGATTAGATATTAATCTGGTCTTCACAATAATTAACCTCATAGTTCTTTTTGTATTGATGAGAGTTTTCCTGTTCAAGCCGGTCAACAACATCATTGCAAAGCGTGAAGAAGCCATCCGCAAACAGTTTGATGATGCGGACGCTGTCAGGAAAGAGGCAGAGAATCTGAAAACGGAATATGAGGCATCACTTGCCGGAGCCAAGGACGAGTCAGCAAGACTTATCACCGAAGCCAAGGAGAAAGCAAGAGGCGAATATGACCGTATTGTGAAGTCAGCAGACGAGGAAGTTAATAAGAAAATACAGAAAGCCCAGGAGACAATCGAGGAAGAGAAACAGAAGACTATGCGCAATATGCAGTCAGAAATTCAGGGACTTGTTGTCGCCGCAGCTACCAAGGTAGTGGGTTCACAGGTTCAGGCCGGTGACAGCAGCAGGCTTTATGATGATTTTATCGCAGAAATGGGTGAAACGAAATGACACAGACAGTAATTGATTATGCAAAGGAAATGAAGAGGCTGTCTGTATCGAATGAAGATATAAAGCAGACAACCGAATTATTGGCAGAACTGCCTCAGATTTCAATTGATTTTGAAGATCCTACAATTGACCTTGAGAAGAAACACCACATGATAGAAATGCTTTTCCCGACCGGAATAAGAGATTTTCTTGAATTGTTGTGCGACCATCATTCTTTTGAACTGTTTCCTCAGATTGTGGAAGCATACCATGATGAAGTGCGCAAGGTTGAGAAGGTGCCGAGCCTTAAGGTTGACATATCGTATGTTGTTCCGCCTACGGATGAGCAGCTTTTCAAAATCAAGGAATTTATTAAGGACAAGTGCCACGCTGATGAGCTTGACGTAAGCCTTAAGGAAGATAAGAACCTGCTCGGAGGTTTCGTAATACGTGCCGGTCATGAAGAGTATGACTGGAGTATGCGTGGAAGACTTCAGCAGATTGAGAATAAAATGAAAGAAAACGTCGCTGCCGTATCAAGCATGGATGAGATTATTACCATTCTTAAGACAGAAATCGATGAATCTGCTTTTGATAAGAGCAAAAGAGAAGTCGGTAATGTTACATGGATCGGCGACGGAATTGTTAACATAAAGGGTATCGACCATGCAATGTACGGTGAGATTGTAATTTTTGACACTGGCGTCAAGGGCATGGTACAGGATATCAGAAGAGATGAGATTGGATGTATTCTTTTTGGACGTGAGACCGGACTGAAAGAAGGAAGCCGTGTTATCAGAAGTGGTAAGCGTGCAGGTATCCCTGTCGGTGACGGATTCTTAGGAAGAGTAATCAATGCACTCGGCGAGCCGATAGACGGTAAGGGCGAGATTGCCAGCGAGGATTACAGACCTATTGAGAATGATGCACCGAGCATTGTAGACCGTAAGTCGGTATCGGTACCTATGGAGACCGGTATTCTTGCAATCGATTCAATGTTCCCTATCGGACGCGGACAGCGTGAACTTATAATCGGTGACCGCCAGACCGGTAAAACAAGTATTGCAACCGATGCAATCCTTAACCAGAAGGGCAAGGATGTTATCTGTATCTATGTTGCAATCGGACAGAAAGCATCTACAATCGCACAGCTTGTAAGAACACTTGAGAAGCATGATGCTTTATCATACAGTATAATTGTGTCGGCAACAGCCAGCGACCCTGCATCATTGCAGTATATAGCACCATATGCCGGAACATCGCTTGCTGAGTACTTTATGTATAAGGGCAAGGATGTACTTATCGTATATGATGACTTATCCAAACATGCGGTTGCATACAGGGCATTGTCACTTCTGCTTGAACGTTCACCGGGACGTGAGGCTTATCCGGGAGATGTATTCTACCTTCACTCAAGATTGCTTGAGCGTTCGGCAAGACTTACACCGGAAGCCGGCGGCGGTTCAATAACGGCGCTCCCGATCATTGAGACACAGGCCGGAGATTTGTCGGCATACATTCCGACCAATGTCATTTCCATCACGGACGGCCAGATTTTCCTTGAAAGCTCACTCTTCTTCGAGGGCCAGAGACCTGCGGTCAACGTAGGACTTTCGGTATCCCGTGTAGGTGGTGCCGCACAGACCAAGGCAATGAAGAAAGCAGCCGGAAGTATCCGTATCGACCTTGCACAGTATAGGGAAATGGAAGTGTTTACACAGTTCAGCTCGGATCTTGATGAAAACACCAAGAAACAGCTTGAATACGGTAACGGACTTATGGAAATCTTAAAGCAGCCGCTCGGAAGACCTCTTTCGATGGCAGAGCAGGTAATCACTCTCTGCGCAGCCAACAATAAGCTTTTTATGGGAATACCGAAAGCCGGAATTAAGAAATTCCAGATGGAAATGCTTGATTATGTTAAAGAAAATGACAGCGAGTTAATCCGCGAGATAGAGGACGAAAAAGTTCTCACAGATGAGATTGCCGCTCATATCGTAGAGACAGTCGGCAAAATGCGTGATTCATATCTGGATCAGGCGTAAGCCGCATTTTGGGAAGAAAGGTGTGAATTATGGCAAACACTAAAGAAATTCAAACCAGAATGAAGAGTATCCGCGATACGATGAAGATAACCAATGCCATGTATATGATATCATCCTCCAAGCTTAAGAAGGCAAAGAGGGAACTTGAGGCCACGACGAACCATTTTTATGCCATCCAGAATTCGCTCAACCGAATCCTGAGGCATGTTCCGGATGTGGAGAGCATCTACTTCGGAACTGCTACACCGGAGGATAAGAAACGAATCGGCTACATAGTTGTAACAGCTGATAAGGGACTTGCCGGAGCATATAACCAGAATATCATCAAAATGGTTTCACATGATCTTGAGGAGAATCCGAATGCTGAGCTTTTTATGGTAGGACAGGTAGGACGTAATTACTTTGAGAAAAAAGGATACAGGATTCACCACCATTTCCAGTACACGGCGCAGAATCCTTCGATTCACAGAGCCAGGGTAATTACCGAGGAAATCCTCAACAGATATAACGAGGGCAGACTCGATGAAGTCTATCTTTATTACACGAAGAGCCTTAAGGGAACGGAGAGTGAAGCCTCGATGATAAAGCTTCTTCCTCTGTCAAAAGCGGATTTTAGTAATAATATTACTGAAGGACTTATGATATCGGATACGACAAGTTATGTCCCTTCACCGGAAGCGGTAATTAATTCGATTGTACCGAATTATGTTACAGGTTTTATTTTCGGAGCATTGGTTGAGGCTTATGCGTGCGAACAGAACGACCGTATGATGGCCATGGACGCAGCTACGGGCAACGCAACAGATATGCTTAAGGAACTATCGATTGAATATAACAGAGTGCGGCAGGCCTCGATTACGCAGGAGATAACCGAAGTAATTGCGGGCGCGAAGGCGCAGAAAAGGAAGAAATCAAATGGATAATAAAGGAAGAATTGTACAGGTCCTCGGACCGGTAGTGGATGTAGAATTTGAAGACGGCAATCTTCCCTACATCAAGGACGCGCTTGAAGTAGACAATAACGGCAAAAAATGTGTTATGGAAGTCGCACAGCATATTGGCAATAACACAGTTCGATGCATTATGCTGTCATCGAGCGACGGACTTCACAGAGATATGGAAGTTATCGCTACGGGAAGCGGAATCAAGGTTCCGGTCGGCGAGGAAACACTCGGAAGATTGTTCAACGTAACCGGACAGACACTTGATTCAGGTGAAAGCCTTGATAATGTGGAGAAATGGAGTATCCACAGAGAACCGCCGGCTTTTGAAGACCAGAGCCCGGCAGTTGAAATTCTTGAAACGGGAATTAAAGTAATTGACTTACTTGCACCATATGCCAAGGGCGGTAAAATCGGTCTTTTCGGCGGTGCCGGAGTAGGTAAGACCGTACTTATACAGGAACTTATAACCAACGTAGCCACGGAGCACGGCGGATATTCGATATTCACCGGTGTCGGCGAGCGTTCAAGAGAGGGTAATGACCTCTGGACAGAGATGAAAGAATCCGGCGTTATCGATAAGACAGCGTTAGTGTTCGGACAGATGAATGAGCCGCCTGGAGCACGTATGCGTGTTGCGGAGACAGGTCTTACAATGGCTGAATATTTCAGGGATGTGAAACATCAGAATGTGCTTCTTTTTATAGATAACATATTCCGTTTCGTACAGGCAGGTTCAGAGGTGTCCGCGCTTCTCGGACGTATGCCTTCGGCCGTAGGTTACCAGCCGACACTTGCAACAGAGGTCGGTGAACTTCAGGAACGTATCGCATCCACCAAGGAAGGATCCGTAACCAGTGTACAGGCCGTATATGTACCGGCCGATGACCTTACTGACCCGGCTCCTGCGACAACATTTGCACACCTTGATGCGACAACGGTTCTCTCAAGAAAAATCGTAGAACAGGGTATCTACCCTGCAGTTGACCCACTTGAGTCATCATCACGTATTCTTGAGGCTGATATCGTCGGCGAGGAACATTACAATACGGCGCGTGCCGTACAGGAAATCCTCCAGAAATATTCGGAACTGCAGGATATCATCGCAATCCTCGGTATGGAAGAGCTTTCCGATGAGGATAAGACGACGGTTTACCGTGCAAGAAAGGTACAGAAATTCCTTTCACAGCCATTCCATGTAGCCGAGAACTTTACCGGCGTTCCGGGCAAGTATGTTCCGCTTAAGGAGACAATCCGTGGATTCAAGGCTATTATTAACGGCGAGATGGACGAATATCCTGAGGCAGCATTTTTCAATGTCGGAACTGTTGAGGATGTCATTGAGAAAGCAAAACAGATGGAGTAATGCGTATGGATACTTTTGAACTTGACGTCATAGCGGTTGACAAGACATTCTATACCGGCCCGTGTCGCCAGATAATCGTGACGGCAGCGGACGGACTTATAGGCATCATGGCACATCATGAGAGTTCGGTAATAGCCCTCGTTGAAGGCCTTTTGAGAATCCAGACGGAGGACGGTAACTGGATTGATGCGGTTGCCGGAATCGGACATGTGCAGATAGCATACAACCGTGTGCATGTAATTGTGGATTTTGTGGAAAAACCGGACGAAATCGATGTCAAACGTGCACAGGAAGCACTTGACCGTGCCAAAGAGGCGATGCGTCAGAAGCAGAGCATAGAGGAATATCGTATGACCAAGGCCAATATTGCCCGTGCAATGGCGAGACTTGCAGCGAGAAACCGCTATAAGGAAATCAAATAATAAAGCGATTAAGAAAGACCTTTTTGGGTCTTTCTTTTTGCGTTAAATACGGTATAATTAAGCGTATGGATGAGAAATTTGAATACACGGACACAGATAACGGAATAATGATCACAGGTATTGACAGGAATGCCGGTGTTATAGAGATTCCTGAGAATATAGATGGAATGCCGGTTACCGGAATCGGCCGCTATGCTTTCAGCGAGAGGCTTGAGCTTACGGATGTCATCCTGCCGAGGTCAATCGTGGACATAGGAGCGCATTCGTTCTACAATTGCAAGAACCTTGAACATGTGGAACTGCATGATGGGATACGGGAGCTTGAGGACGGGGCTTTCAAGAACTGTTATAACCTGAGATATATTACAATGTACTGCCATCAGGGGCGCGAAGGCTGCATAAGGAACCTGATGAGTGATAATATACAGGAATTACAGCTGGAAATTATATACGATAATGGAGAACGCAGCAGGCTTATTTTTCCGACGTTTGAGGATGATTATGTCGAGAACACACCGGCGAGGATTTTTCAGGCTGTAAGCTATGGAACCGGTGGTGCATACCGCCAGTGCATGCAGGTCGGAACCTTGGATTACAGGGATTTTGACAAGCTGTTCGAACGCTCGGTGCGTGAGGACCGCTTTGAAGCGGCACTCTATAACAGTATCGGAAGGCTTATGTATCCATACCGCCTGTACGCATCGGCTAAGGAGCGGTATAAGGATTTTCTCCGCGATAATGCTAAGAGTGCGGCACGCATACTGATTGATGATGATAATGCGGATGCACTGAAATACATGTGTGACAATGCCCTTTTTGATGAGGCTTCGGCAGGAGCGGCGTCGGAATATGCCGCAGAGTGCTCTAATCCGCGTGCGGCGGGAATAATTACGGCATATATTAACACTCATTTTACAAGAATGAGAAAACATTTTGAATTGTGAGACGGATATGGATGATAACTATACGCAGAAAATAAATATCGGTGCGAGAATACTTGATTCGGCAAGGGGCAATCTTTACCTTGCAATGCGTTTTATGGACATCGCGCTGTGTGCTTTTGCTTACAAGCCGGATGAAGGCAGGCAGATGGCCGGAACGGACGGGAATGTAATATATTACTGTCCGGATTATGTCATGGATCGTTATGAAGCGGGGCGTGGATATGCGGACAGGCTTTATCTGCATATGACACTGCATTGCATTTACAGGCATATATTCAGAATAAGCAACCGCAAGGTGAGATTGTGGAATCTTGCCTGCGACATTGCCGTGGAGCATGTTATCGACGGGCTGCCGTATGGCTGTGTGCGTATGCGCATACCGGCGGTGAGGGATTTATGTTACCGTAAGATTTCTGAATACACATCAATATTAAATGCCGATTTAATATATAAATACCTTGAAAACAATCCTATGGACGAGGACACACTCAAGGCATGGGAGAATGAATTTCTGACGGATGACCACGCTTACTGGTACCGTGAGGATAAGAATTCCAGGTCCAATATGAAGAATGAGCAGAAGTGGGATGACATCAGCCGGAAGATGCAGACGTCTATGGAGACCATCGAAAAAGGAATCGGGCACGACGACAAGAATCTGTACGACAGCATTCAGATAGAGAACCGCAAGCGCTACGACTACAGGGATTTCTTAAGGAAATTTGCCGTGTACCGCGAGGAAATGCACATAGACCCGGACGAGTTTGATTATAATTTCTATACTTACGGTCTGAGTCATTACGGCAACATGCCGCTTATCGAACCGGTGGAGCAGCGCGAGGTTCGCAGAATCCAGGATTTTGTCATTGTAATCGATACATCTTTTTCCTGCTCTGAGGAACAGGTGAAGGATTTCTTAAATGAGACCTGCACGATACTTTTCGAGTCGGAGAGCTTTTTTAAGAAGGTAAACATAAGAATAATACAGTGTGACATGAAAGTCCGGAAGGATGATCTTATAACAGATGACACACAGATGAAGGATTATATAAATCATCTTACGATAATAGGACGCGGCGGCACCGATTTCAGACCGGCATTTGAATATGTGAACGACCTGATAGAAAGAGGTGCTTTTACGAGCCTTAAGGGGCTTATATATTTTACGGACGGCAGGGGTGAATACCCGAAGAAAAAACCGCCCTACGAGACAGCTTTTATTTTCCTGAAGGAAGATTATGTGGATTCGGGCGTGCCGGCATGGGCAATCAAATTAGAGATATAGGAGCAGATTATGAACATTAAGCGAGCAAAGGAAGAGATAAAAAAGAGCGTCAAGGCTTATCTTGAGCGCAACGCACAGGGCGAATATGCGATACCGGCAGTCAGACAGAGGCCGATACTTATGATGGGCCCTCCGGGTATAGGTAAAACGGCGATAATGGAGCAGGTGGCGAGGGAGTGCCATATTGCATTAGTGTCATATACTATCACCCACCATACGAGACAGAGTGCCGTAGGCCTCCCGTATATAGAGAAGGTATATTATCAGAAAGTTCCTTATTCGGTCACTGAATACACTTTGAGTGAAATTATTGCTTCGGTCTACGATAAAATCAACCAGACCGGCCTTGAGGAAGGCATTCTTTTTATTGATGAGATCAACTGTGTATCGGAGACGCTTGCGCCGACGATGCTTCAGTTTCTGCAGTGTAAGCGCTTCGGAAATCACAGCGTTCCTGAGGGATGGATTATCGTGGCAGCCGGCAACCCGCCAGAATATAACAAATCCGTCCGCGATTTCGATATAGTAACGCTTGATCGTGTTAAGCGCATTGATGTGGAGGCGGATTATGATGTCTGGAAAGAATACGCATACCAGAGTGGAATCCACAGTGCGATCATGTCGTACCTTGAACTCAAACGCGAGAATTTCTATGATGTGAGGACCACGGTTGACGGCAAGATTTTCGTTACGGCCAGGGGCTGGGAGGATCTGTCCGAGATGATAAAAGCATACGAACGTCTCGGTTACAAGGTCGATGTGGAATTTATAATGGAGTATCTGCAGCATCCCGACATCGCCATGGACTTTGCCAATTATTATGACCTGTACAACAGATACCGCAAGGATTATCACATCAGTGATATTCTTCTCGGAAAATACGATGATGAGCTGTGCGATAAAGTGAGAACCGCGCCGTTTGATGAAAAATACAGTATTATCTCGCATCTTATCGGAGGTCTTAACACTGTTTTTACGGAAGCTGATTTCCAGAACCGGTATGTCAGCAAGATATATGATATGATAAAAGAAACAATGCAGATATATGAAAAAAGTTCGGACAATATAAGAAACGATGCGGACAAGGTTACCCGCGCAGCCGCAGAGCGTCTTGAGAGGGAACTTGCTTCCAACCTGGTCGCAGGAAATGAGCTGCATGCAATAAGGGGCGCAATAAAATACGTCAATGAGGCAGCGCTTAAGTACGGTGTCGGAACCGAGAGTAATCCGGCCACTGATGAGGCTTTTGCCGGAATCCGCAAGGACTTTGCAGGTGTCAGTGCACACCGTGAAGAGGTGCTTGATGACGCAGCGGCCAAACTCGACAATGCTTTTGATTTCATAATAAAGACATTTGGTGAGTCGCAGGAACTTGTGATGTTTGTGACCGAATTATCGTTAAGCTGTTATGCGGTAGGTTTTATCAATGAAGAAGGCTGCCCGAAATACACTTATTACGCTTCAAGGCTTCTTGCCGATGACAGGCAGCGGGAGATTCTTGATGACATCAAGAAAGTGAGAGAGTGATATGGATATCCTGTATAATCCTCATGACTGTACGCTATGTCCGCGTGAATGCCATGCCGACCGTGCATCGGGCATGCGCGGTTTATGCGGCTGTGATGACAGGATTTATGTGTCACGCGCCGCACTGCATCAATGGGAGGAACCGTGTATATCGGGAACCAAAGGCTCCGGGACGATATTTTTCTCCGGCTGTGTGCTTGGCTGCATTTACTGCCAGAACCGCGAGATTGCCCTTAATATGCATGGACGTAAGATAGGTATTGACCGCCTTGCCGAAATCTGTCTGGAGCTTATGGAACGCGGCGCGCACAACATAAATCTCGTCACGCCGTCCCATTACGTTCCGCATATCGTCGGCGCGCTTACAAAGGCGCGTGATATGGGTCTTACAATTCCGGTTGTATATAACTGCGGCGGCTATGAGAAGGTCGAATCGCTTAAGATGCTCGATGGCCTTGTGGATGTGTATCTTCCCGATATGAAATATATGTCATCCGAACGGGCATTGCGTTACAGCAAAGCAGCGGACTACCCCGAAACAGTTCCGCACCGCAGAAGAAGTAAAGTAAAAAAGTATAGTATAAAAGACCGCCTGAAATTCAGGCGGTCTTTTTATATCTACATCAAAATTGCAATCCACAAGCCTTCATAAACTAAGCCGAAGCTGAAAGCCCCGGCTTTTGTTCATTTTATTTTCCGGCTTTGAGATCCTTCATCATCTCGGCATAAGCCTTGACGAGGGTCGAAGCAACCGTTCTGCCGAAGGAGATGGTCTCCTGATAGTGGTCGCCGAGCAGGTCGGAACCGTCGAAGAAAATCATGCAGTAGTCATTGTCGGGCACGACATATCCGCAGGCATCGTTAGCCTCGCCGAATACGTAGAGCTCAACATTCTTGCCCGCATAGTCGCTGACGATGCTGTTGAGCGACGGATAACCGAAGTCCTTGCCGCTGTAAGCGTTCTCAGCAAGGCAGGCGCCTTTTCCGTCGATAAGCTCGGGCGATATTTCGCCGGGCAGAAGAGCAATTTTAATGTTCTTGCCTATCTCAAGATAGCCTATCTCCGTTGTGGTATAGAGAGTCTCGTTCTTGTCGTAATATATCTTGTTGCCGACGAGTCTCGCCTTGCCGACAGCCTCGATAACGGGATTGCTTATCTCGACCAAGACTTCCTTGTGTCTGATATTGAGTATGGGCTCAACTCTCGTCTCTTTGACGGGCTCCCAGTTCTCGTACCAAACGGTTATCGCGTCGAGCTTCTTCTGCTTCTCTTCGTCGGTAAGCTCGGTGTTGTTCTTTATCGCCTCGGCGGCGTCGGCATAGAACTTGTCGTTCGTGAGCCAGTCGCCCGCGCGCTTTATCTCATCCTTGGTCATGGTCAGAGCAACTACCATTCTGCCGAGCTCGTTGCCGTAGCGGGTAGCCTCTTCGCTTCTGCGGACGGTGTCAACGCCGTCGTTGGTGACTCCGCGGCCGTTGATAAACATGAAGTTCGTGTTGTTGTTCTCCGCGCTGCTGATTATCTGCTCCATGTAGTAGGTGTAGTCTGCGGAGAGCTCCTTGCCGCTGCTCTTGCTGGTCTTGAGACCGGTGATATAGGGATGAGCGGACATGTTGACTATATAGGTCTCGGTGCTGCCGTCGTCGGGGACGAAGCGGAGTCTTGTGAGATTGTCGACAGCGTCGAACACGCCGCGTTTGTCGTTGATGTAGTCCTCGCCGAGGTGGTCGAGGGTAGCCTCAT
>ENA-USUJ01001868-USUJ01001868.1-human-gut-metagenome-genome-assembly--contig:-NODE-1868-length-16999-cov-5.040716_pt1 | contig 16999 bp, 19 predicted proteins | sample MGYA00250061_ERZ773398 | MGnify/ENA primary metagenome ERZ773398 (study PRJEB29103, sample SAMN06111992) | human gut metagenome | biome: human gut; feature: ankylosing spondylitis patient; material... | reverse complement strand
CCGAAATATCGCAATTCGACTGCAGGGCGGTAAAGCGCCGCTGCTGCGGATCAGATAAGAACCCCAGAAAGGAGATCTGCGGCGCAACTGGTTCATCACCAAGGCGAAGCGCAGCGGCAAGGTGTACCACGCGGATATTTATAACAACATTGAATACGCGCCGTATGTGGAGAACGGCCACCGGCAGGAGGTCGGACGGTATGTTCCGGCTATCGGCAAACGTCTGGTTCGCAGTTTCGTTGAAGGAAAGCATATGCTGCGTGACAGCCTGTTCGACCTGCAACGCGCCGCGCCGGACTTTATCAAGACCAAGAGTGAGGAATTCCTCAGCCGCATGATGGAGGGCAAATGATAAACACCGTACAGGAAATTGTAGACCGTCTGCGCACGGCGTTTCCGCCGGAGCAGTACGACATTTACACCGAGCGTATCGAGCAGGGATTCTCTGCGCCGTGCTTCTCCATTCGGCAGCTTCGTGCGGACGTCACGCCGTACCCGTCCGGTCTGTATGAGATCGTGCAGCACATGGACGTGCGGTTCTTCCCGTCGGACAGCCGTCCGCAGGAGCAGTGCCGAGAGACCGCACAGACGCTCACGCTGCTGCTGCGGCGCACGGAAAGCCTGCGCGGGAGCAATCTCTCGTGGGAAATTACAGACGAGGTGCTGCACTTCTTCGCGGACTACCGGCAGTTTGTCCGGGAGGTCCCGGAGGACATTCCGATGGAGAATTTGCAGACTACCGTAGGAACGGAGAACGAAAATGGCAGTTAAACGCAAAAACGAGGCAGGAGCACCGGCGTTTACCGGCGCACAGCTCCTGACCTTCGACAGATACCGCGAGCGGCGCGACCTGCTGGGCGTGCTGCTCGACAAGGATCAGCGCTACACCTTTTCCGAGGTGGACGCGCTCATTGATAACTTTATGAAAGGCAAGGTGAATTAAATGGCTTTAGGCGGCGGTATGTATACCGTACAGAACAAGGTGCTGCCCAGTGCATACATCAACTTTGTGTCGGCGGCGCGTGCCTCTGCGACCCTGGGCGACCGCGGCACGGCGGCTTTCCCGCTGTCCCTCGACTGGGGACCGGAGAACGAGGTCGTGACCATCGAGAACAGCGAGTTCCAGAAGGGCTCACTTGCGCTGACCGGCTACGCCTACACGGCGGACGAGCTGCGTCCGCTGCGCGAGATCTTCGCAAATGCCAAGACGCTGCACTTGTTCCGTCTGAACAGCGGCGGTGCAAAGGCAGCTTGCAAGTACGCAGAGGCGAAGTATCCGGGCAAGATCGGCAACGAACTGAAGATCGTGATTCAGCAGAACGAGGGCTTCACGGTATCGACGAACGAGGTCTACGATGTTTCGACCTACATCGGCACGACCCTTGTGGACACGCAGAAGGCAGTTAAGGCAGTTGCAGACCTTTCCGACAACGACTATCTGCACTGGAAGGGCAGCGAGGCGCTGACCGAGAACGCAGGCTTGCTGCTCACCGGCGGCACGACCGGCGCGGTGCAGGACGCGGCGTACCAGACGTTCCTCGACAAGATCGAGCCGTACAGCTTCAACGCGGTCGGCTGCGACACGAAGAACAGCACGGTCAAGGGTCTGTTCGCCAACTGGACGCGCCGCCTGCGTGATGAGCAGGGCGTGAAGTTCCAGTGCGTGCTGCATGGTTATCCCTCGGCGGACTATGAGGGCGTGATTTCCGTCAAGAACGGTCTGGTCGGCGCAGAAAACGACCCGTCTGCGGTTTACTGGACGACCGGCGCGGAATCCGCGTGCGCGGTCAACCGTTCGCTGACCAACTCGACCTACACCGGCGAGTACGACATCGACACGAACTACACCCAGACCCAGCTTGAAAAGGCGATCAAGGCCGGTGAGTTCACGTTCCACCGTGTCGGTGACCAGACGCGCGTGCTGACCGACATCAACACGTTCGTAAGCATTACAGACGAAAAGAGCGCGGATTTCTCGTCCAATCAGGTCATGCGCGTGCTCGACCAGATCGCGAATGACATTGCATCGATGTTTAACTCGAAGTACCTCGGAAAGGTACAGAACGACGCAAGCGGCCGCGTGAGCCTGTGGAGCGACATCGTAGCGCACCACAATCAGCTCCAGACCATCCGCGCCATTGAGAACTTTGACAGCAGCAGCGTCACCGTGTCGCAGGGCGACATGAAGAAGTCTGTTGCGGTCGAGGACCATGTACAGCCGGTTTCCGCGATGGAACAGCTTTACATGAAGGTAATCGTTGAATAAAGGAGGGAAAAGTCATGCTGAACGCTCCTGTTATGGAAGCAAATGATGCGGTATCCGGTTCGATGGCTGAGTGCTACGTCACCATTGACGGCAACCGCTATAATATGATGCAGCTGTACAGCTTTGAATCGTCCGCGAAGGTCAATTCGCAGGACGTGAAAATCCTCGGCCGTACCGGCATCGGTAAGAAGCCGACCGGCTGGTCCGGTTCGTGGAAGGGCACGGCGCACTTTAACCAGAGCGTGTTCCGCCGCTGGTTCCTGACCTACTGCAAGACCGGCAAGATGACGCCGTTTGAGATTCAGGTGTCCAACGAGGACCCGTCCTCGTCCGCCGGCCGTCAGACCATCACGCACACCGGCTGCCTGATCGACAGTTCGATTCTGGCGAAGTTCGACGCGGGCGACAGTCTGCTCGATGAGGAGCTTTCCGGTACGTTCGACGGCTGGGATATGCCCGAGGAGTTTACCGAACTGTCCGGTATGGAATAAGGAGGAATTTGTACAATGGGTAATCTTACCGCATTTCTGGCGCAGAACGCCAAGCAGGTTGAAAATGTGAAGCTGGTCGTGTCTGACCGCTTCACCGATGAGGACGGCAAGCCGCTCGAGTGGGAGGTGCGCTGCATTTCCTCGCGCGAGGACGAAACACTGCGCCGCGACTGCCAGTACCGCGTACAGGTGCCGGGCAAGCGCGGCAGCTTCCGTCAGGAATTCGACAACGTGCTGTACCTTGCCAAGCTGGCAGCCGCCTGCACGGTTTATCCGAACCTCAACGATGCAGAACTGCAGGACAGCTACGGCACGAAATGCGCCGAGGAGCTGATCTCGGCCATGCTGACGCCGGGTGAGTATACGAACTACACGGAAAAGCTGTTCGATATCTGTGGCTTCGGTGACAAGCTCGATCTGGTGGAACAGGCAAAAAACTGATTCGGGACGGTGAGGGCTCTGATGATTATGAAGCGTATGCAGCGCATTACTGCCTGCAAAAGCTCCATATCCTGCCGTCCGAATATTTAAGTCTGCCAAAGGAAGAACGGGCATTTATCTGGGCGTCCTGTGTCGTGCACAACGAGGACGAAAAGGCCGCTCTGGATAAAGCAAAACGAGGGAGGTGAGTTCTATGGCACTATCCAACACCGTCCAGCTGCGCGACGGTATGAGCAACGTGCTCAGCCGTATCGCGTCTAACCTGAGTGCGGTCAACGACCGGTTTGAACGGATGCAGAGCCTGACCGAACAGGCGGCGCCGACCGGTCTGTATTCACAATTTAACAGCGAATTGACGGGTGTGCGTGAAGAGCTCACCCGAACCGTGAGCGAAGTCGAGGAGCTGCGGAGCGGCATGACCTCGGCGCAGCCGCCGGCAGAGAACCTGACGGCCTCACTTAAAAAGCTGGGCACCGCGTTCCTCGGCTCCAAGCTGGTGAGCGGTATCGTGAGCATGTCGGACGAAATGACGCAGACCACGGCGCGTCTGAATCTGATGAACGACGGTCTGCAAAGCACCGCCGACCTGCAGGAGCTGATCTATCAGTCGGCTATGCGTTCGCGCGGCGCGTATAACGCTACGGCGGATGCAGTCGCAAAGATGGGCCTGCTTGCCGGTGACGCATTCAGCAGCAATCAGGAAACGATCGCGTTTGTCGAGCAGCTGAACAAGCAGTTCAAGATCGCCGGCACCTCGGCAGAGGGTCAGGCCGCCGCCATTCTTCAGATCACGCAGGCGATGTGCTCCGGCGTGCTGCGCGGCGAGGCCCGGCGGTTCGACGGGGGTGCCGCGGGCGATGGACGGCCCGCGGCGCAGGCTCTCGGTGGGGTCGGTGCGGGCGGGCTGGGGTTCGGCGTCGCCGTAGGCAAAGGCACGGTTGCCGTCTGCATCGGTGACGGTCAGCTTCTCGCCGCCCTCCTCGATCTCCAGCTTCATCTTCACCGGCACACGGGAGCGCTCCCGGCGGTACAGCTCCCGCAGGGCGGGCAGGGTCTTCCGGGTCAGTTCCGCGTCGGCCTCACTGCGGACGCCGAACATCGTGCCGTCGATCTTGCCGTCCAGATAGCCGGACGTGAAACCGGACCGGCTGAACGCATTCTTCAGCAGGTCGCGGTCATAGGCGCGGCCTTCGCGGCCCGCCAGGCAGGCATTGACCGCCGCCGCCACGTATTCCGGTGTGCGCAGACGGCCCTCGATCTTGGCCGAGGCCACGCCGATGGCCTGCAGCCTGTCCAGCTTGTCGATGACGGAATTGTCCTTCAGGGACAGGTGATGCAGGCGGCCCGGCCTGCCCTCCGGCAGGGGGTTCGCCTCAAACGGCAGGCGGCAGGGGCCTGCGCAGGAGCCGCGGTTGCCGCTGCGCCCGCCCAGAAAAGCCGACATGTAGCACTGGCCGCTGACGCACATGCACAGCGCCCCGTGGACGAAGCACTCGGTCTCGATGCCGCAGTTCCGGGTGATGGCTTCCACCTCCGACAGGCTCAGCTCGCGGGCCAGCACCACGCGGGTGAAACCCAGGTCCTTCAGCTCCAGCGCGCCCTGCAAGGTGTGGACGCTCATCTGGGTGGAGCCGTGGCGGGGCAGTTCCGGGGCGATCTCCCCGATGAGCTTTGCCACGGCCAGGTCCTGGCAGATGACGGCATCCGCGCCGCTGGCGGCCACGGCCCGCACGGCATCCGCCAGCTGGGCCAGTTCGGTGCCGTAAACGGTGGTGTTCAGCGCCACATGCACCTTGACCCCGCGCACATGGCAGAAGCGGACGGCCTCCTTCAGGCTGTCCGCATCAAAGTTTCCCGCGCTGGTGCGGGCGTTAAAGCCCGAAAACCCCAGATACACGGCGTCCGCACCGCTGAACACAGCGGCATGGAGCATCTCTTCACTGCCCACCGGGGCAAGGATCTCAATCTTCGACATTCTGTTCCCTCTGTTTTTCCTGTTCCTGCTCGGTCTGCGCGGCCTTTTCGCGGTCCTGTTTTGCCTTCAGGCGGGCCAGCTGCTCCCGCAGGGCTGCATTTTCGCGCCGGAGCGTCTCATTCTCAGCTTTTGCCTTATCCTCCGCGAGCTTCGCATGGGCTGCATCCGCGATATAGCTCTGGATCTGGCTGCGCATATTCTCGGCGCTGCCGGTGCTTTTTTTGTACTCGTCCAGATAGTCCATGGCGCAGAACACCGCCGCCTTGGTCACCGAAAGATTTTCGTTTCCGTCCAGCAGCTTTGCGATATCCTCGTCCAGCTTTTTGGCCAGAGAGGTGATATACTTTTCCGAATCCGTCGTTGCGATCGCATAGGGCGCGCCCGCAATGTTCACTCGCACTTTATTAACCATCGTATCCTCACTTTGCACGCCGCATGGCCTCTGCACGGCGGGAGCGGTTCCGAGTTTCCCGGTTTTTCGGACGCATTTTCGGGATCTTCGGGCACAAACCCGCCTGCGCCCGAAAACCGGGGCGCGGCTTTTTCGTTCTGAGCGGAATTTCTCTCCGAATTGCCGGGGTGCCGCCGTTCTCCTGCAGCAGCCCCCCGGCCCGCTGTACCCTTATTATAATATAAATGGAGCGCAAGAAAAAGTGCTAAATCTGAATTTTTAGCAGATTTGTCAGAAAGACGGGTCCAAAAATAGCAGTAACGGCAAAAATTGGCTCTTTTCCTTGCATTCATGCGCAGAACTGATTATAATATCATTGTTGTGTAGCAGGGCTGAGGGAAAGAGGAGAGTTTCCCTGCTGCGTTCAAATTCAGAAAGAGCACCCGTGAGTGTGCGGATAGGAGTTCCTTTATGACTACGAAAGAATTTGCAAAAATTCTTCAGGAAAAGCTGACCAGCGAGTACGGCGTGGATCTGAGCGTTGCTTCCAACCAGCAGATCTATCGTTCCCTTGCTCTGATCTGCCGCCAGATGATGAGCGAGAACCACAAAAAGTTCCAGTCCAAGGCGATCGGCACCGGCTCCAAGCAGGTTTATTACCTGTGCATGGAGTTTCTGATGGGCCGCAGCCTGAAGATGAGCCTGTTCAATCTGGGCCTGAACGATGTGGCACAGCAGGCTCTGGCCGCTGCTGACATCAACATCGACGGCATTTTCGAGGAAGAGCCCGATGCCGGTCTGGGCAACGGCGGTCTGGGCCGTCTGGCAGCCTGCTATCTGGACGGCATGGCCACCACCGGCATCTGCGGCACCGGCTACTCCATCCTGTACGAGTACGGCATCTTCAAGCAGAAGATCGTGGACGGCTGGCAGCAGGAACGCGCCGACAACTGGCTGCCCGGCGGTCAGGTCTGGCTGAAGAGCCACCCGGATCAGGCCATCGAGGTCCGCTTTGACGGCGAGATCCACGAGAACTGGGATCACGGCTTCCACTATATCCAGCACACCAACTACAACAGCGTCATGGCGGTGCCTTCCGACATGTACGTGCAGGGCTACGACGGAAAGGGCGTTGCCAAGCTGCGCCTGTGGCAGGCAAAGGCCCCGGACTTTGATATGTCCAGCTTCTCTCTGGGCAACTACAACACGGCCATGAGCAAGAACGCCAACGCCGAGCTGATCTCCAAGGTCCTCTACCCCAACGACAACCACGTCGAGGGCAAGATCCTGCGCCTGCGCCAGCAGTACTTCCTGTCTGCCGCTTCCATCGGCGACATCGTCCAGAACCACCTGGCTACCTACGGCACCCTGGAGAACCTGGGCGACAAGGTGGCCATCCAGCTGAACGATACCCACCCGACCCTGGCCATCCCCGAAATGATGCGCATCCTGCTGGACGAGTGCGGCTTTGGCTGGGACAAGAGCTTCGACATCTGCCAGAAGGTCTTCGCCTACACCAACCACACCGTCATGGCCGAGGCTCTGGAGAAGTGGAATGTGGACATCTTCAAGATGACCCTGCCCCGCATCTACCAGATCGTGGTCGAGATGAACCGCCGTGCCCGCGAGAAGCTGGAAGCAGCATTCCCCGGCGACGAGGGCAAGATCAATTATATGGCCCTCATCGGCGACAATCAGGTGCGCATGGCCAACATCTGCGCTTACACCTCCAACAGCATCAACGGCGTCTCCAAGCTGCACAGCGAGATCATCAAGGAGAGCGTCTTCCACGATTACTACCTGTTCAAGCCCCAGGCGTTCAAGAACGTGACCAACGGCATCGCTTACCGCCGCTGGCTGCTGGCCTCCAACCCCGAGCTGTGCAAGCTGCTGGACGAGACCATCGGCACCAGCTACAAGCACGACGCCGCCGACCTGTCCAAGCTGAACAAGTTCGCTGAGGACAAGACCGTCCTGAAGCGCCTGAATGAGATCAAGCTGGACAACAAGAAGAACTTTGCCGCTTACCTCGAGAAGAGCACTGGTCAGGTCATCGACCCCAACTCCATCTTCGACTGCCAGGTCAAGCGTATGCACGAGTACAAGCGCCAGCACCTGAATGCGCTGAACATCGCTGCTCAGTACCTGTACCTGAAGGAGAACCCCAACGCCGACTTCATCCCCAAGACCTATATCTTCGGCGCAAAGGCTGCTCCCGGCTACTATATGGCCAAGCAGATGATCCGCATGATCTGCAAGCTGGGCGACCTCATCAACAACGACCCCGCCGTCCGCGAAAAGCTGCGCGTGGTCTATCTGGAAGAGTACTGCGTCTCCCTGAGTGAGCACCTGATGCCCGCTGCCGAGGTCTCTGAGCAGATCTCTCTGGCAGGCACCGAGGCTTCCGGTACCGGCAACATGAAGTTCATGCTGAACGGTGCCATCACGCTGGGCACTCTGGACGGTGCCAACGTCGAGATCGCCGATGCCGCCGGCAAGGAGAACGAGCTGATCTTCGGTATGCTGACGCCTGAGGTCAACAACCTCAAGCAGGTCGGCTATCACCCCAACGCCTTCATCATGGGCGACGATGTGGCCAACGCAGCCCTGAACTTCCTGGAGCGCGGCTGGAACGGCGAGAACTTCCACGAAGTCACCGAGAACCTGCGCAGCAGCGACCCGTACATGGTCATGGCCGACTTCAAGGATTACCGCCGTGCACAGGCCGACCTGCAGCGTCTGTATGCCGACCGTGAGGCCTGGGCCCGCATGAGCCTGAAGAACATCGCCAACAGCGGCATCTTCAGCGCCGACCGTTCCGTCTTGGATTACGCCCGCGACATCTGGAACGCACCTGTCGTGAAATAACCCTCTCAGTCAGCACTTCGTGCTGCCAGCTCCCCCGAAGTGGGAGCCATTGGCAGACGGGTAAAGCGCAGTTTCGCAGAAAACGTTCTGCGGCGCGGCTTTGCTTTAACCTCATGATACCAAAAGCTCCGGACTGTACAACGGCTCCGGAGCTTTTTTCGAGAAAGGAACGACCCGACTTGTCTTGCCTGTTCAACAGCTACGATCCCTATTTCAAGCAGCCCTTCGGTGCCGTGCGGGCCGGGCAGAGCGTCCGGCTCTCCCTCTGCATCCCCGAAGAACTCGGCTATGTGGACCCGCACCTCGTCCTTCAGAAAGAGGGCCGATTCGACGTGCCGGTATACTACCGGATGAACTTCAACGGCCAGACCCCCAAGCAGAACCACTTCTCGGTCGAAGTCACCCTCAACGACCCCGGCCTCTACTTCTACTATTTTGACCTCTACACCGACTTTCGCCGCATCGTGCGCGGGCCGGACAACTGCGGCATGGTCAGCTGGCAGGACGGTGAGAAATGGCAGATCACGGTCTACGATGCCGCCTTCGAGACGCCGGAGTCCATCAAGGGCAAAGTATTCTACCAGATCTTCCCGGACCGCTTCTGCGAAGGGGTAGAGAACAAGCCCATGCCCTTCCCGGACCGCATCTATCAGGCCGACAAACACGCCGAACCCTTCTGGCAGCCCAATGAGGTGGGCGGCCACCTGAACGAGGACTATTTCGGCGGCGACCTCAAGGGCATCCAGATGAAGCTGCCCTACCTCCGCGAGATGGGCGTGGATTACCTTTACCTGAACCCCATCTTTGAGGCCCACTCCAACCACCGCTACAACACCGCCGACTACCTCAATGTAGACCCCCTGCTGGGTACCAACGAGGATTTCGAGGCCCTCTGCGCCGAGGCCAGGAAGTACGGCATCGGCATCGTGCTGGACGGTGTGTTCAGCCACACCGGCTCCGACAGCCGCTATTTCAACCGCGAGGGCCGCTACGGCGAGGGCGGTGCCTATCGTGACCCCAACTCCCCCTACCGCAGCTGGTACGATTTCGATTCCAAGTATAAGGGCGGCTACCGCAGCTGGTGGGGCTTCGAGACCCTGCCCGAAGTCAACGAAGAAACGCCATCCTACGTCGAATTTATCACCGGCGAGGGCGGTGTCATCGACACCTGGCTCCGCCGGGGTGCAGCAGGCTTCCGTCTGGACGTGGCCGACGAGCTGCCCGACGAATTTATTGAAAAAGTGCGCACCGCCGTCAAGCGGGTCGGCCCGGATAAGTTCCTTCTGGGCGAAGTGTGGGAGGACGCCACCACCAAGTATGGCTTCGGCCACCGCCGCACCTATCTGCTGGGCAAGGGGCTGGACAGCGTGATGAATTACCCCTTCAAGAACGCTGTGCTGGACTTTGTAAAGGGTAAGCCCGCCGAGCAGGCCATGGGCGAAATTCTGTCCATCTGTGAGCACTACCCCGCCCCTGCCATGGACACTGCGCTGAACTTTCTCTCCACCCACGACACCGAACGCGCCCTCACCGTGATCGCGGACGAGCCCGCCAACGGCCGTGGCCGCAAGTGGCAGAGCGGCCGCTGTGTGGCCGGCGAAGCCTACGAGGAAGGGATGCTGCGCCTGCGCATGGCCTATGCCATCATCTACACGCTGCCCGGCGTGCCCTGCCTGTACTACGGTGATGAGATCGGGATGCAGGGCTACCGCGACCCCTTCAACCGTGCCTTCTTCTGCTGGGACAGCCACGAAAAGCGCCTGAAGCCGGTGCTTGCCCAGCTGGCGCAGCTGCGCCACAGCTGCGAGGCCTTCCGCACCGGCGAGCTGCGGGTGCTGCGGGCGCAGGACGGCATCCTGCACTACCAGCGCGTAGGCGAAGCGGAAACAGCCGAGATCATCGTGAACCGCTCGGAGCACATCATCGTGGAGCCGCTGGCTTCCGGCAAGCACACGGAGGTGAACCCCATGGGCTTTACCATCGTGGTGGAGGAGAACGGGCATAACCCGAACCACAGCTATTACGATATCCAGTAAAAACGATTTGAATGCCCGCCGCGTTCGCTCCGGGCACATTCAGAGGAAATTTTATCTTTTATTATCGCAACAACGGGCAGCCTGCGGGCCGCCCGTTGTTGCATTTTCACGCAAAGGGCCGTATCCGCAAACTACATCTTGCACTGCTTTTCATTTATTTTGTTCTTTATTTCGTTTTCTGTGCAACGTTCCAGTAAAAAACGCTTGACCTTCCACCCGGGGGATACTCTATAATAGGGGCATAAGGAGGGAGAACCATGAATCCTGTTCCATTTCTCTGGCTGGCTGCCGTGGTGGGCTTTTTGCTGTTGGAGGCTTCCACCTTCAGCATGACCTCCGTCTGGTTCGCCGTCGGCTCAGCTGCCGCCCTGCTCACCTGCCTGTTCACGGATTCGTTCCGGGCGCAGGCCCTGGTGTTCATCGTGGTAAGCATTCTGTGCCTGCTGGCGTTCCGGCCGCTGGCCGCAAAGCTGCGCCAGAAAAACGTTCCCACCAATGGCGACCGCAACCTTGGCCGGGAGGCCACCGTGCTGACCACCGTCACCGCCGACCTGCCGGGCCGTGTGCGGCTGGACGGCGTGGACTGGAATGCCCGCTGCGCCACTCCCGGCGACATTCTCACCCCCGGGCAGCGCTGCCGTGTGACCGAACTGCACAGCACCCTGCTCATCGTGGAGCCCGTATTGACCGAAAGCCGCAGAGCGTGATCTGCGTTCTGCGCTGAAACGTTGCACCCATCTGAAAAAGGAGAACCACTATGGTCATGTTTTTTCTGATCCTCGCGCTGGTCTTTGTCGTCCTGCTGGTGATCATCACCAATATCGTCATCGTGCCCCAGTCCAAGGTGTATGTCGTTGAGCGGCTGGGCAGCTACTCCGACACATGGTCGGCAGGCCTGCACATTAAGATTCCCTTCATCGAGCGCATCGCCAAAAAGGTGAGCCTGAAGGAGCAGGTGGCAGACTTTCCCCCTCAGCCGGTCATCACCCGCGATAACGTTACCATGCAGATCGATACCGTGGTGTTCTTTCAGGTGATGGATGCCAAGCTCTACACCTACGGTGTCAACCAGCCCATTGCGGCAATCGAAAGCCTGTCCGCCACCACCCTGCGCAACATCATCGGCGAAATGGAGCTGGACCACACCCTGACCAGCCGCGATGTCATCAACGGCAAGATCACCGCCATCCTGGACGAAGCCACCGACAAGTGGGGCATCAAGGTGAACCGCGTGGAGGTGAAGAACATCATCCCGCCGCGTGAAATTCAGGAAGCCATGGAGAAACAGATGAAGGCTGAGCGCGAGAAACGCGCCGTCATCCTGAAAGCCGACGGTGAAAAGCAGGCCGCCATTACCGCCGCTGAGGGCGAAAAGGAAGCCGCCATCCTGCGTGCAGATGCTGTGAAGCAGCAGCGCATTCTGGAAGCCGAGGGCGAAGCACAGGCCATTCTGGCCGTGCAGAAGGCCAACGCCGATGCCATCCGCCTGTTGAACGAGGCCATGCCCAGCGATAAGGTTCTGGCCATCCGCAGTCTGGAAGCTCTGGCCAAGGTGGCCAACGGCAAGGCAACCAAGATCATCATTCCTTCGGAGCTTCAGAATCTGGGCGGCGTGGTGCCCAGCATCAAAGAGCTGATGACCGACCCGAAGGACGCAGAATAAAGAATTTTATAAAGGACAGCTTCCTCGCCCTCTCAGTCTCACTTCGTTCGACAGCTCCCCCAAAGTGGGAGCCCTTGGCAGAATGATAAAGTCTCCGGTTTTGCCAAAGCCTCTCCCTTTGGGAGAGGTGTCACGGAACGTGACGGAGAGGGCGAGGCCGCTTGTGGAGGAGCACCACTATGATCTACGATACCCTGAACAACCTGCCCAACTATCTGGGCGTGAGCGACAACCTCGACACCGTCATTGAGTATATCATGGCGCGGGACATCACCACCCTGCCCGCCGGACGCACCCGCATCGACGGCGAAAAGGCTGTGGTCACTGTGAGCACCGTCACACCGCTGACTTCCGATAAAGCGCTGTTCCAGCGCCACGACAACCACATCACACTGGAGACCGATCTGGACGGCAGCGAGCTGTTTGAGGTAAGTCTTGCGGAACTGACCCCCACCAAGCCCACCGACGAAGCCGCCGACACCACCGTGGGTACCGCAGGCACCAGCATTGCCGGAATGCTGTGCGAGGGGCGGTTTGCCCTGTATCTGGCCGGAGAGCCCTATAAATCCGGCCTGAAGGCGCAGGGCTGCGGCAAGCTGAAAAAAGCCGTGTTCAGCATCGAGCTGGACCCGGACGAGGAAGAAACGGAAGAATAACCGAAAGGAGATTTTCTGTATGGGATTTTTTGCTGTCCTTGCTGCAAGCCTGTTTGCCGTATTCCTCTTTACGGTATTCGGCGGCTATTCGCTGCTGCTCTGGTGTCAGCAGTCCCTGTGGATGGTGGTTCCGCCTGCGGTGGTGCTGGCTGTTCTGGTGTGGACGTTCCTGAAAATGGACGACAAGATCACCGCCCTGCAAAAGCGGGTGGAGGAACTGGAAGCCGCACAGAAAACCGCCGAAAAGTCCAAGAAATAAATACGCGCCGCCCTTACCGGAGAAGCTTCTCCTGCAGGGGCGGCGCTCTTTTTTACAGCTCACTTTTTATCCTGTGGGTCATCCAATCCTTTGAACATCACCATGCCCAGAATTGCAAAGCTGGCGCCCAGCACAAAACCCACTGTTCCCAGTGTCACGCTGAACAAAACGCCCATGGCAACGCCGAACAGGATGCCCGCGATTTGACTTTTCTTCATTTTACTGCTCTGCCTTTCCGTACCATGCAACGGACAGCCGCCACGAGAGAGCATACAGCGCCAGCGCCGCCGCCAGCACGACAACCAGCACCAACAGCGAACCATGGGCAGGCAGGATGCTGTTCAACAGGATTCCACCGGAGGACACAGCAATGCCCATCAAGCAGGCCAGCACACCGATGCAAAGATAATACACATACCTTGCCTTCTCGTAGCCAAAGCGGTAGGTCAGCGGCAGCAGGATCATGTTGCCCAGCAGGGTCAGCATCGCTACCTGAAGCAGGGTCGCCACGGTGATCTGCACGGTTACCGTACCCCAGAGCAGCTGTGCTGCTGCCAGCGCTGCCATGCTCAGCAGCTCCGACAGTGCCATAGCACCCAAGCCGATCAGGTATTTGCTGCCCACCAGCTGCTCTTTTGTCACCGGCAGGGCGGCACTGTAAGCACTGAACCGGCTGTTCTGGTCGTAGGCCAGCAATGTCATGGGGAATATCCCCAGCAAAAACCCACCGTACAGCATAAAGAAATTAGAGCCTTCCTTCATGCCAAACACTCCCACCAGCATCATGACCACCGCTGCCAGAATGATCACTCTGGTATAGTACCACATCTGATAGACATCCTTTAACAGCAGACCCTTCATTGCACATCTTCCCCTTTCACCATCAACACAAACAATTCCTCAATGCTTACCGGGGTAAGCTCTGCCCCGGCGGGCATTGCATCCCGGCGCACAAGCGCCTCGACTCCGTAGGGGGTGACCCGCTTGCCGTACACCCGCGTATCCAGTGCCGCCAGCTGCGCCGCCGTGCCATGCCACAGGGCGTATTCCTCCCGCAAGGTGTCCTTTTCCTCATAGAGCAGCAGCCTGCCCTTGTGCAGGAAGGCGATGGTATCGCACAGCTTTTCCAAGTCGCTGACGATGTGGGAGGAGATAAGGATAGAGTGGTTTTCGTCCCGGGTAAAGTCCAGCAGCAGGTCGGTCACCTCGTCCCGCACCACCGGATCCAGCCCGTTGGTGGCTTCGTCCAATAGCAGCAGCTTCGGGTGGTGCGCCAGCGCCACGGCAATGCACAGCTTCATCTTCATGCCGGTAGAGTAGTCCTTGTATTGCTTTTTGTCCGGCAGACCGAATTTTTGGCACAGCTCCGCATAGGCGGCAGCGTCCCAGTTGCGGTAGATGCCCGCCATCACCTTGCCTGCCTGCACTGCGTTCAGGCACAGGGGGATGCCCTCGCTGCCCAGAACCACACCGATTTCTTCCTTGGTGTGTACAAGGTCGGTGCGGTTGTCCCTGCCCAAAATGGTCACGGTACCGCCGTCCCTCTGCAGCATGTCCAGAATCAATTTGATGGTGGTGCTTTTGCCTGCGCCGTTCTCGCCGATCAGGCCGCAGATGGTGCCGCCGGGCAGTGTCAGATCCAGCGGTCCGAGGGTAAAGTCCTTATAGTGCTTTGTAAGTCCCCGCAGTTCCAGTGCGTTCATGTTCAGCCCTCCCACAGCAGTTCCAACATCTCCCGCAGCTCTTCCCTGCTCAGCCCGCAGGATGCGGACAGCTTCACAGCTTCGGTGAGGTGCGCTTCAATTTTTTTCAGGTTCTCTTCCCGCAGCAGCTCGGTGTTTTTAGGGGCTACAAAAAAGCCCTTTGCCGGTACTGCGTAAAGGAAGCCCTCTTTTTCCAGTTCATCGTAGGCGCGCTTGGTGGTAATGACGCTGATGCGCAGATCCCGTGCCAGCCCCCGGATGGAGGGCATGGCCTCGTCCGGCTGCAAAGCCCCGCTGATGATCTGCTGCTTGATCTGGTTGTAGATCTGGTCATAGATAGGCGCGCCGCTTTTGTTGTTGATAAACAGTTCCATCGGCTGCTCCTTTGGCTCTTATGTTTTGTCTGTATATGCACAGTATATACAGTAGATACAGATTTGTCAAGAGAATGCACAAAAAAAATACACCCGCCGTCCAAAACGGACAGCAGGTGCATTTTTTAGGTTTTACAGTGCCTTGATGGCGGTCTTAATGCGCTCGGCGGCCATCTTGGTCTTTTCGGCGTCACCGAAAGCGGTCAGGCGGAAGTAGCCCTCGCCGCACTCGCCGAAGCCCACGCCCGGGGTACCGACCACGCCGCAGTTTTCCAGCAGCCAGTCGAAGAACTCCCAGCTCTTCATGTTACCGGGGCAGCGCAGCCAGATGTAGGGGCTGTTCTTGCCGCCGCAGTACCACACGCCGCACTCGTCCAGAGCGTCCGCGATGACCTTGGCATTCTTGCGGTAGTAGTCCAAATTCTGCTGGATCTCAGCCATGCCGCTCTCGGTGAACACCGCAGCGGCGGCGCGCTGCACCACGTAAGGCACACCGTTGAACTTGGTGGTCTGGCGGCGCAGCCACAGCTTATTGATGTTCATACCCTCGCGCTCCAGCTCCTTGGGCACCACGGTGTAGCCGCAGCGGGTGCCGGTGAAGCCTGCGATCTTGGAGAAGGAGCAAATTTCAATGGCACACTCCCGTGCACCCTCGATCTCGAAGATGCTGCGGGCGAGGTTCTCGTCGGAGATGAAGCACTCGTATGCAGCATCGTACAGGATGATGGCATCGTTCTTCTTGGCGTAGTCCACCCATGCCTTGAGCTGGTCGCGGGTGTAGGCGGCACCGGTGGGGTTGTTGGGGCTGCAGATATAAATGATGTCAGCCTTCACATTCTCATCCGGCATCCCCAGGAAGCCGTTCTCCTGACTGGTGCGGCTGTAGATGATCTTGCGGCCATCGGTCACGTTATCGTCCACGTAGGTGGGATAAACGGGGTCCGGCACCAGCACGGTGTTGTCCACATCGAACAGGCCCAGTACGTTGGCCAGATCGCTCTTTGCACCATCAGAGATGAAAATTTCATCCTCTGCCAGCTGGGTGCCGCGGCCTGCGTAGTAGCCCTGAATGGCCTGTTTCAGGAAGGGGTAGCCCTGCTCCGGGCCGTAGCCGTGGAAGCCTTCCTTGGTGCCCATCTCATCGGCTGCATCGTGCATGGCCTTGACCACACACTTTGCCAGCGGCTGGGTCACATCGCCAATGCCCAGACGGATGATCTCCTTCTCCGGGTGTGCCTCCTGATAAGCGGCCACCTTGTGGGCAATGTCCACAAACAGGTAGCTTGCCTTCAGCTCGTTGTAATGCTTGTTCATCTTCATGGTTACTTTCCCTCGATTCTGTTTTGGTATGACCCTCTCAGTCATCTCGCGTCCGCTCGATGCCAGCTCCCCCGAGTGGGGAAGCTTTTTTGTTGTGAAGAAAAACTTTTCCTCTTGATGTGGAAAAGCTCGCCCTTCGGGAGAGCTGTCGCCGTCAGGCGACTGAGAGGGTTTTCGTTTTCCTTACACTTCTGTCGTGCCTTCGCACACGGTCTCGGCGGCGCCGGTCATCAGCAGCTGTCTGCCGGGCAATACCCGGATGGTCAGCACACCGCCGCGCAGCTGCACATGGATGTCCTCGCCTGCCGGGCAGATGCCAAGCTCGGTCAGGGCCGCCACGGTGGCGCAGGTGCCGGTGCCGCAGGCCCATGTCTCGCCGCTGCCGCGCTCCCACACCCGCATCTTCAGGTGGGTGGGATCCACCACCTGCACGAACTCGGTGTTGATGCGCTCCGGGAAGTTTGCGTGGTGCTCAAAGGCCGGGCCGATCTCTTCCAGCTTCAGGCTGTCCACATCCTCCACCACAGTCACACAGTGGGGGTTGCCCACACTGATG
>ENA-USUJ01001864-USUJ01001864.1-human-gut-metagenome-genome-assembly--contig:-NODE-1864-length-17017-cov-5.007143_pt1 | contig 17017 bp, 17 predicted proteins | sample MGYA00250061_ERZ773398 | MGnify/ENA primary metagenome ERZ773398 (study PRJEB29103, sample SAMN06111992) | human gut metagenome | biome: human gut; feature: ankylosing spondylitis patient; material... | reverse complement strand
CATCATGTATAATCTGGGCATGAAACCGAAATTCTAAAGACCGGCTTTTTATTTGCGAACACATAGAAGCCCCGTTATCCGTTTTGGTATCACCAAGCGGTGTTTATGAATATGAGGCTGCACACGGAACGGTACAGCGCCACTATTATAAACATTTGAAAGGCGAAGAGACTTCGACTAATTCCATTGCAACTATTTTTGCATGGACAGGCGCACTCAGAAAGCGTGGAGAGCTGGATGGAAACCGGGAGCTTACAGAGTTTGCCGATAAGCTGGAAATGGCAACGATCCGGACGATCGAAAGCGGCCGTATGACAAAAGATCTGGCACTGATCACCAGTCTTAACGATGTGCAGGTCTGCAATAGTCTGGAATTTATTCAGGAAATCAGAAAGACATTTGAAACAGTATAAGGATACAGGTAATGGATTTTATAACAGGAGCATTTTTACTCTTTTTCACGATCTGTGTGGCAGTATATTATAGTATACCAAAAAAGGGGCAGTGGATATGGCTGCTCCTTTGTAGCATATTCTTTTATCTCTGTGCATCCGTGAAATTGAGTATTTTTATTTTATTTAGTATTATAAGCAGCTATGTGGCTGCCAGACGTCTGGAACAGTTGTGCGCATGTGAACAGGCGGTGAGAGAGAAAACCGATCCGGATCAAAAAAAAGAGACAGATGTGAATGTGCATAAGAAAGCAGTAGCTGCATTACTGATCGGCAGTAATGCCGGTTTATTGTTTCTTCTGAAATTTGCATCGTCCGGAAGTTTCTTTGTAACAAGACTGCATCTGGGCAGGCTCGCCTTTCTGCTGCCGATGGGAATTTCCTTTTATACGCTGCAGATCATTGCCTATGTGGTAGATGTTTATCGCGGAAAATATCCGGCGGAGAAGAATTTTCTGCAGTATATGCTGTTTGTGATGTATTTTCCGCAGATCCTGCAGGGACCGATCGCAAGATTTGATCAGCTCAAAAAGCAGCTTTGCAGCGGGCATACATTTTCTTATGCAACATTTGTCGGAGGATTTGAACTGATGATCTGGGGCTATTTTCAGAAGCTGGTGATCGCAGACCGCGCAGCAGTCATCGTGGACAGACTGTTTGGAGAATACCGATCGTATACAGGTGTGTATATGCTGCTTGCAGGGGTGCTGTACAGCATTCAGCTCTATACAGATTTTAATGGTTGTGTCTGCATTGCCAGAGGAGCTTCCGAGATGCTGGGGATCACGCTGGCGGAAAATTTTGATCATCCGTATTTTGCGACATCCATTCAGGATTTCTGGCACCGCTGGCATATGTCCCTGAGCAGCTGGCTGCGGGATTATGTATATATTCCGCTTGGCGGAAACAGGAAAGGGAAGCTTAGGAAGTATGTCAATATTCTGTTGACCTTTCTGGTCAGCGGACTTTGGCATGGTATGGGACTGACCTATCTTGTCTGGGGATTTTTGCATGGACTGTATCAGATACTTGGCAGTCTTTTGATGCCTGTACGTGACCGGCTTGTCAGCCTGACAAAAACAGACCGGAGCTGTTTTTCTCACAGATTGCTGAAACAGCTCTGCACCTTTTTCCTTGTCATGCTGGCATGGATCTTTTTCCGTGCGGATTCCGTGACGCAGGCCCTACAGATGATCCGGCAGATGGCTGTGTTCAATCCTTGGGTGCTCTGGAATCAGTCTGTGTATCTGCTCGGACTGGATGCGAAAAATGTCTGGATTCTGTTCTTTGCAATTGCCATTTTGCTGCTTGTCAGTATTTGGCAGACAAAGACGGATATCAGAAGCTGGCTGGCAAAGCAGGGTATCGTATTCCGCTATGCAGTGGTGTATCTTGCGCTGTTTGCAGTTCTGATATTTGGCATTTACGGGCCGGGATATGATGCGGTCCAGTTTATTTACGGAGGATTTTAGACATGAAAAAGAAAACGATAGTATTCCGGTTTTTCCTGTTTTTTGTGTTTTTTATCCTGCTGTTTCTGGTCGTATCGGAAGTACTGAAGGATAAGCGTATCGTACAGGAATATGATGCCTCCGCTAAGGTAAAAGGCTTTTATGAAGAAAAAGAGGACACACTGGATTTTGTATTTGTGGGAAGCAGCCAGCTTTATGCGGATATTGCACCGGCGGTATTATTTTCGGAATATGGAATAACATCATATGATTTTTGCGCCAATGAACAGCCGCTCTGGATTTCCTATTATTATATCAAAGAGGCGTTGAAGCATCAGAAGCCGAAGGCAATCGTACTGGATGTTTTTACGGTATATGGTGCAGAGTATGAAGAAGAAGGTGTCAATCATATCAACATCGACGATCTGCCATGGAGCATGAATAAGGTGCAGGCAATCCGGAACGGTGTACCAAAAGACTTACAGTATTCCTTCTTCCTGACATTGACGAAATATCATGATACATGGAATACGCTGGATGAGTCGAAAATAGAGAGCAGCTTTTACCATAAAAGAAATGTATACAGAGGCTATTCACCATTTACCGTAAGACATGCGTATGGAGAAACAGCACCGGATGAGGTTGTCATGCAGACAGAACGGGAGCCTGTTCCGGACAGGGCAAGACTCTGGCTCAATCAGATCGTAGAGCTGACAAAAGAAGAAGGTGTTGATCTGATCCTTATTAAAACACCGAATGGAAATGCAGACAGACAGAAGTTGTACAACAGCGTTTCAGATTATGCCAAAGAGAAAGATATTCCGTTTGTCAACATGAACACGGTATTTGATGGGGAAGCACATATCAATGTGCTGCAGGCAGAAAAAGTGTCGAAGTATATTGGCGGCTATCTGGCAGCGCATTATAAGATCACGGATAAACGAAAGGATGCGGCATTTGCAGACTGGGCAGAGGACAGTGCTTACTTTTACCGGAAGAAAGCCAAATGTGAACTGATCAGCACAGACGATCTGGAAACCTATACTGATTTTTTGTCACAGCAGGATTACGTGACGATGGTGGCGGTCAAGAGTGGGGATGCTACTTCGGAGAATACTTTGATTTCACAGGAACAGAAGGACTGTCTGGCTGCCCTCGGTCTATATCCGGACTATACTATGAATGGAAGCTGGTGTTATCTGGCACTTGTCAGGAATGGTAATGAGCCGGTTCTGCAGTTCCAGACGCAGACAGAACAGACGGAAAGCTATGAACTGCCATATGAAGAAGGCTGTCTGATTACAAATACTGCGGCAAAAGCATCTGAAAAAGAGTTTGCCGGGCTGCCTCACAGCTTTACCCTGCAAAGCAGGAAGATGGTTTGCATGCGTCATTTTTAATGGGAGAGGATAATTACTGTCTTGATCAGGACGGTATCAATTTTTTTGTATATGATCCACTGCTTTCTGAAATCGTGGAATTTACTGCCTTCGCGCCGGGAGAGACGGAAGTTCTCCATTGACAACCTATAAAATATCATCTACAATAACAAGTGTTATAATATAAGATGTTATTTATGTGTTCCGGTAGTGTATGCAGGAGCACGGATTTGATTGGGCAGATTGGGTTTACAAGAGGATGAGAGGTATCTGGTATGGCAAGAAAGATCAGTGTGACGAAGGAAATGGTAAAAAGTGCAGCATTCGCGATCATGCGGGAAGAAGGCATGGATGGGCTGACTGCCAGAAGACTGGCAGATAAGACAGGTTGTTCCACACAGCCTATTTTCCGTATTTATGAAAATATGAATGAGCTGCATGAAGAGGCGTTTGCGATGGCGATCGCTTATTATACAGATTTTTACCGGGCATTTATGAAGGACAGACCGATAGAGAAACCGTTTGTGAATTTTGGGCTGGCATATATCAGTTTCGCTTTGAAAGAGCCTTCATTATTCAGAGTATTATTCTTGTCGAAGGAGCGTTACGGACAAAGTCTGTATGAGCTTCTGAACGGGCAGGACGGCAAGTTTAAAACGGAGATCGCAAGAGCACAGGAAGCGGGTGCAAAAGATCCGGGAGAGCTTTTTATGAAGATGTGGATCTTTATTCATGGAGCTGCCTGCATGACGATCACAGGAGATTATGATCTGCCGGAAGCAGAAACGAAAAGACTGCTTCTGGAAAGCTATGAGAAGAATGCATAATGCATATATCTGTCATAGTACAATGAATTGGGAAGGGACAGAGAATGGAAGACAGAAACGATATCGTGACAAGGATGAACCAGAATTTTGCACAGATGAGCAAAAGTCATAAAAAGATTGCTTCCTATATTATGGATCATTATGATACAGCTGTATTTATGACTGCAGCGACACTCGGGAAAGAGATTGGGATCAGCGAATCCACCGTAGTGCGTTTTGCGGCAGGACTGGGCTATGACGGTTATCCAAAATTCCAGAAAGCGCTGGAAGAATGGGTAAAGAGCAAATGGAACAGTCTGCAGCAAATGGGAGCTAAATATGGGAACAGTTCACAATCCGAGATACTGACATCGGTGATCCGTGCAGATATGGAAAAGATGGAGGATACCATTCATAATCTGGATTCTGCTGCTTTTGAAACGGCTGTCAGCAGTATACTTGAGGCAAAACACGTGTATGTGATCGGCCTGAGGAGCTGTGAGCCGCTTGCGAGCTTCCTGAGCTTTTATCTTTCCATGATCCGCGGTGATGTCATGCAGCTGAAAACAACCTCGACAACAGAGCTGTTTGAACAGATGATCCGTGTCAGTGATGAGGATGTTGTAATCGGGATCAGCTTCCCGCGTTACTCTATGCGGACTCTGAAAGCAATGGAATTTGCAAATGACAGGAATGCAAAAGTCATTACGATCACAGACAGCGTGCATTCTCCGATGAATCTGTATTCGTCCTGTAATCTGCTGGCAAGAAGTGACATGGTATCTATTGTGGATTCTCTTGTCGCACCGCTGAGCGTGATCAATGCATTGGTTGTTGCGCTCTGTGTCAAAGCACCGGAGCAGGCAAGCAAAAACCTGAAAGATTTAGAGGAAGTATGGGCAAATTATCAGGTTTATCTGAATGATGAAATTGATTATATTGATAATAAACCGGTGCAGGGAAATGCACTTGTAAAGGATTCTCATGAATAAAACGATTGTGATAGGCGGCGGCGCTGCGGGCATGATGGCTGCGGTTTTTGCCGCAAGAAACGGTCAGGCCGTCACCTTATATGAACAGAATGAAAAATTAGGAAAAAAGCTTTTTATCACAGGAAAGGGCAGATGTAATGTCACCAATGATGCAACGTCGGAACAGCTTTTGGCTAATGTGATCTCCAATCCTAAATTCCTGTACAGTGCATTTTATGATTTTAATGCACAGGATTGTATGTCTTTTTTTGAACAGCTTGGAGTCAGACTGAAGGTGGAGCGCGGAAACAGGGTGTTTCCACAAAGTGACCACTCTTCGGATATCATCCGGGCGCTGGAATATGAACTGCGGCGTCTTTCGGTGAATATTTGTCTGAACAGTCCCGTAAAGGCGTTATGGACAGAAGATCTGCCCGGGCAGGAGCTTCTTAATCCGAAAAAAGAACCGACAAAAAAATGTCTGGGTATTATCCTGCAGGACGGAAAAAAAGAAAAGGCTGACAGGGTAGTACTTGCAACAGGCGGTATATCCTATCCGCTGACCGGTGCAAACGGAAGCGGGCTTACAATGGCGCAGGCTGTGGGACACAAGGTGACAGAATTATATCCGGCACTTGTCCCTTTAAAGATACAGGAGACATGGTGCCATGAACTGATGGGGCTGGCACTGAAAAATGTAGAGGTTACGATCTGCAATGGAAAGAAAAAGCTGTATCAGGACTTTGGGGAGATGCTGTTTACCCATTATGGGGTAAGTGGCCCGCTGATCTTAAGTGCCAGCAGCCGGATTGTAAAGAAACTGCAAAAACAGCCGATGCAGCTGTATATTGATCTGAAACCGGCGCTTTCGCCACAGCAGCTGGACAAAAGACTTCTGCGTGATCTGTCCGAAAATCTGCACAAACAGATCGGTAATGCGCTGGCAGGATTATTGCCGGCAAGGCTTCTGCCACAAATTCTGGCGCTGGCAGAGATTTCACCTTATGAAAAGGGAGATGCCCTGACAAAAGAACAGCGTCTTAAGCTGGTGCAGACATTGAAAGCGGTACCTTTGACGATCACGGGCACATCGGATTTTAAAGAAGCGATCATTACGCAGGGGGGGATTTCGGTCAAGGAGATCAATCCGTCTACAATGGAATCCAAACGTGTCAAAGGTTTGTACCTGGCGGGAGAATGTATGGATGTGGATGCACTGACGGGAGGATTTAATCTGCAGATTGCCTGGTCAACTGCGTATATTGCAGGAAATCAGAGTACAGCACAGACGTAAGAAAAGGAGAACAGATATGAGTTATCAGGTAGCAATCGACGGACCTGCGGGAGCGGGCAAAAGCACGATCGCAAGACAGGTCGCAAAAAACAAAGGATTTATTTACGTGGATACAGGCGCGATGTATCGTGCCATGGCGCTTCATATGATCAGAAGCAATGTGGATATAAAGGATGCGGAGGCAATTGCAAAGGCAAGTGAAACTGCCGATATCTCCATTCAATATGTAAACGGAGAACAGATCGTTCTGTTAAACGGTGAAAACGTAAACGGACTGATCCGTACCCCGCAGGTCAGTGCCATGGCATCCGTCAGCAGTGCAAATCCGCAGGTGCGTGCAAGACTTCTGCATCTGCAGCAAAAGCTTGCGGACGAAAATGATGTGATCATGGATGGCAGAGATATCGGTACCTGTGTGCTGCCGAATGCGGATGTCAAAGTATATCTGACAGCATCGTCCAGAGTCCGTGCCCAAAGAAGATATAAAGAACTGGCTGCAAAGGGTGAAAGCTGTGACCTCGATCAGATCGAGACAGAGATCAAAGAGCGTGATCACAGAGATATGACAAGAGAACATGCACCTCTCAGACAGGCAGCGGATGCACAGCTTCTGGATTCTTCGGATATGTCGATCGGACAGGTCGTGGATGCGATCTGTAAGCTGATCCATAAGGATTGATCTTTAGCAGGATACAAATGGATCCGGATAAGATCAGAATAGAAAAGAAAGGACTTGTCGGTAAGATTTTATATGGAAGTAATACTTGCAAAATCAGCCGGTTTCTGCTTTGGTGTAAAACGTGCGGTGGATACGGTTTTTTTTAATGATACGGCGACCACCGAGCTCTACACTCTTTCCGGTGGAACAGTTGTGATCCGTTCCCATGGTGTAGAACGCAGGATCAATGATGCAATTGCAGAAAAGGGACTGCACTGTGTGGATGCTACCTGTCCGTTTGTGAAAAAAATACACCGGATAGTTGAAAAAGAAAGTGCAGCCGGACGACGGATCATTATCATTGGGAACAGAAATCATCCTGAGGTGGAAGGAATCTGCGGCTGGAGTCTGACGGAGCCTGTTGTGATCGAATCCATGGAGGAAGCAGAAAAATTCAAAGCTGATCCGGAAGAAAAACTTTGTATTGTGTCGCAGACGACATTTAACTACAATAAATTTCAAGATTTAGTTGAAATTTTTCGGAAAAAAGGTTATGATGTAATTGTTGTGAACACGATTTGTAATGCAACGGAAGTCCGGCAGAAGGAAGCCCGGGAAATTGCACAGCGTGTTGATATAATGATAGTGATAGGCGGTACTCACAGCTCCAATACCCGTAAGCTTTACGAAATCTGTCAGAAGGAATGTGAGCGCACTTATTTTATACAAACACTGGACGACTTGCATTTAGAAATACCTAAATCAGCGAAACTGGTGGGAATTACCGCTGGGGCGTCTACCCCGAATAATATAATTGAGGAGGTTCAAAATTATGTCAGAATTAACTTTTGAACAAATGTTAGACGAATCATTTAAAACAATTCATAACGGAGAGGTAGTCGAGGGTACAGTAATCGATGTAAAAGCTGATGAAGCGATCTTAAATATCGGATACAAGTCAGACGGTATTCTTACAAGAAGCGAATACACAAACGAACCAAATGTTGACCTGACAACAGTACTGAAGCCTGGCGACAAGATGGAAGTTAAGGTTGTTAAAGTAAATGATGGCGAAGGACAGGTAATCCTTTCCTACAAGAGACTTGCTCTTGAAAAGGGTAATAAGAGAATTGAAGAAGCTTACAATAATAAGGAAGTATTAAAGGCAAAAGTAACACAGGTGCTGGACGGCGGTTTAAGCGTTGTTGTTGATGAAGTAAGAATCTTCATCCCTGCAAGCCTTGTTTCCAATGTATATGAAAAAGATCTGACAAAATATGCAGGTCAGGAAATTGAGTTCGTGATCAGCGAATACAATCCGAAGAGACGCCGCTACATCGGCGACCGCAAGCAGCTTATGGTAGCTAAGAAGCTGGAAGCACAGAAGGAACTCTTTGAAAAGATCCATGTAGGTGATGTAGTAGAAGGAACAGTTAAAAATGTAACTGATTTCGGTGTGTTTATCGATCTTGGCGGTGCAGACGGACTTCTTCATATTTCAGAAATGTCATGGGGACATGTTGAGAATCCTAAGAAAGTATTTAAGGTTGGAGATCATGTAAAGGCTCTGATCAAAGATATTGATGGAACAAAGATTGCACTCAGCCTGAAATTTGATGATACAAATCCATGGAAAGATGCTGAAAGCAAATATGCAGTAGGCAATGTTGTGACAGGTAAAGTTGCAAGAATGACAGACTTCGGTGCTTTCGTAGAGCTTGAGCCGGGTGTAGATGCTCTGTTACATGTTTCTCAGATCTCTAAGGATCATATTGAAAAACCTTCAGATGTATTACAGGTTGGACAGGAAGTAACAGCTAAGGTTGTTGATTTTAATGCAGAAGATAAGAAGATCAGCTTAAGCATTAAAGCTTTAACAGCTCCTCAGCCGGAAGAAAAAGCAGAAGAGCCTGAGGAAGATGCAGATGTTGTATCTGTAGACATTGATGCAGTTATCGCAGCAGAAAAAGAAGAATAAGCGCTGTAAAACAGAATGACAAAAATTGCAGGCTGCATGTTTTCATGCAGCCTGTTTTCCTTTGTGTGGAGTGAAGACGATGGTATATGACTATGAGTATTTAAAAAAAGAAGTATATAAACTGACAAAAATAGATTTAAATGCATATAAAGAAAAGCAGATGAAGCGTAGAATTGATACCTTGATCGCAAAAAACGGTGTTTCCGGTTATGAAAATTATGTAAGATGTCTGCAGACAGATGCCAAACGTTTTGAAGAATTTGTCAACTATCTGACGATCAACGTTTCTGAATTTTACCGCAATCCGGATCAATGGGAGCTTTTGGACAAGGAAGTGATTCCTGGTCTGATAAATCGGTTTGGAAAGGATTTGAAAATCTGGAGTGCAGCCTGCTCCACAGGTGATGAGCCGTATTCGCTCGTCATGGCTCTTTCCAGACATTTACCGCTTTCCCATATCCATATTATAGCAACGGATATTGATAAGCAGGTGATTGAAAAGGCAAAGATTGGATTGTATACAGAAAAGAGCATTGCAGCTGTTCCGGGAGATCTGAAAAGACGTTTTTTCACAAAGGTTGGAGCTTCTTATCAGATTGCACAGGAAATCAAGGATTGTGTGGAATTTAAGCAGCATAATCTGCTGAAGGATGAGTATCCGACGCACTGTCATATGATCGTATGCAGAAATGTGCTGATCTATTTTACGGAAGAAGCGAAAGAAGAAGTGTTTGCGAAGTTCAGCAAGTCACTGATACCGGAAGGCTGTCTGTTTATCGGAAGTACAGAGCAGATCATTCAGTATAAAGATATGGGATATTACCGGATGAATTCGTTTTTTTATGGAAAAAATAAATAAGCATGAAAGAATAGGAAAGAAAAACAAGTGGTACATAATGGCCACTTGTTTTTCTTTATGCTTATTTTAGGGTTATTTTGCAAATCCATGTACAAGCATATCCAGAATATGATAGGCGTATTTGCCAAATTCTGCGGGAGAGCGTTTGATCGCTTCCGTCAGTTCAAAGTAACAAAGCTTGTCTCCGTATTCTGCTTTAAAAACAGGACTGAATATGATATCCCACTGTGGCAGGAAAGCCCCTTCTTTTCTGGTATAGCAGGTACTTGCCTTGGCGGGCTCGCGGAACTGCGGATCCACAAAGGATGCCACTGATTTGTGCATGGCTGTGTCTTCAGCGGGCAGATAGTAGTAATCTTTATAATTGCTGTAGAAATATTTCATGCTGCCATATACAACAGGTACTTTCAGATACCCTTCATTTTCTTCCGCCCGGAATCTGCAACCGTTTCCCGTAAAAGTAATTTGTTTTGGGAACAGAAACGGAAAACGGATCTTCATCAGCACTTCTGTCTGTGTGTCTCCATTCATATCTTCATATTTATTGGACTGTACCTTCACTACCTTAAAAGGATGGGTGAACATATCCGAATAAGTCAGCACAGGAAGAATGGAAAACATACCCTTCATGTCATCTGCGTTATGTAACAGCAGAAGATCAAGATCGGATGGAAGCGGAGCTTTGACATAGTCCTCATAAATCTGGATGAGTTCGCCACCATTGTACTGGTCGTCGCGCTTGATGCCCATAAACTGTTCCACGGTCTTTTGCTTGACATTTTCCAGCCCAAGCAGCTTTTTATAGGGCATGATCCGCTTATAAATATCCACGCCTGTCATATGAGAAAAGGGCTCCCGCAGATGATATTGGGCGCATTTCTGCTTCATATACGGAATGTCGAAATTATTTCCGTTATAATGCACCAGAATGGAATGACTCTGGCATAAACTAAGAAATGCTTTCAGCACATCGATTTCTTCCTCTTTTTTCTCGGCAAAAAACTGCATCAGATGGATCTGGTCTTTTTCAAAATAAATAGCACCGATCAGATAAAGACAGGAACTGCGTGCGGTAAAGCCTGTTGTTTCTATATCAACAAATAAAATATCCTCTAAATGACCGATCAGGGAAAGAGGATAAGAACAGAGCCTTGGGGAAAGCAGAGAACTGACTGTTTTCATAATGGTTTCCTTTCTTAAAAGCAGTTGTTTCCGTACCAAAAAGGCAAGCCGGAAACGTCTGTTTTCTTGTATTGGTATGCTGATGTGAAAGGTCTGTTGTGTTCATACACATCGTATAAAGTATAGCATAAAAAACAGAAAACATGTAGCAATTTGTCCTAAAAAATAGTATAGTTATTGATAGTAAATTATCTTCCGGCAGAAAGCCGGAAACAGAAAGAAGGGCAGTTTATGGGAGGTAAATTAACCTTTAACGGTGGCATCCATCCTTATGACGGAAAGGATCTGAGCAAGGATAAGCCAATCCGTGATATCTTACCAAAGGGAGATCTGGTATATCCGCTTTCGCAGCATATCGGAGCACCCGCAAAGCCGGTTGTAAAAAAAGGAGATCACGTGCTGACCGGTCAGTTGATCGCAGAGGCGGGCGGTTTTGTTTCCGCACCGGTCTATGCAACAGTGTCCGGAACGGTCAAGGCAATCGAGCCGCACCGGACAGTTGTCGGAGACAATGTGATGTCTGTCGTGATCGAAAATGACGGACAGTATGAGGAAGTGGATTATGGAGCCTGTAAGCCGCTTGCCGATCATACAAAAGAAGAAATCATACAGAAAATACAGAAGGCCGGTGTTGTCGGTATGGGCGGTGCAGGCTTCCCGGCGCATGTCAAACTTTCCCCGAAGGAACCTGACAAAATCGATTATGTGATCGTAAACGGAGCGGAATGCGAGCCGTATCTGACATCGGACTACAGGCGTATGATAGAAGAACCGCAGAAGGTGATCGACGGTCTGCGCTGCGAGCTTGCGCTGTTTGACAATGCAAAGGGCATTATCGCGATCGAGAATAACAAGCCGGGTTGCATCGAGAAGATGAAAGAGCTGACAAGGGATGATGACAGGATCCTTGTCAAAGCATTAAAGACAAAATATCCGCAGGGCTCAGAAAGACAGCTGATCTATGCATCTACAGGGCGTGCGATCAACTGCGATATGCTGCCATCGGATGTAGGCTGTATTGTGAATAATGTAGATACAGTCTGTGCGATCGGCGCAGCAGTACTGGAAAATAAACCATTGATGTACAGGATTGTAACCGTAACGGGAGATGCGATCACTGATCCTTGTAATTTCCGTGTCCGCATCGGTACCAATTATCACGAACTGATCGAAGAAGCGGGCGGCTTTAAACAGGAACCGGCAAAGATCATTTCCGGCGGTCCGATGATGGGCTTTGGTATTTTTGATCTGGATGTACCGACAACGAAAACCGCATCTGCACTTCTTTGCCTGACAAAGGATGATGTTTCAGCGGCAAAGACAGGGCCTTGTATCAACTGCGGTATGTGTGTGGAGGTCTGCCCGGGCAGAGTGGTGCCAAGCAGACTGGCAAAAGCCGCAGAACATGGAGATAAAGAGAGCTTTGTGAAAATGAATGGTATGGAATGCTGTGAATGTGGCTGCTGCAGCTTTATCTGCCCTGCAAAACGGCCTCTTACCCAGGAGATCAAATCCATGCGTAAGATGATTCTGGCCGACAGGAAAAAGAAATAGGAGGATGCAAATATGAACGAATTAAGAAAAGTTTCATCCAATCCACACATTCGTATGCATATATCAACACAGATGATCATGCTCTGCGTTATCATTGCGCTTTTACCGACCACGATCTTCGGTATCTGGAATTTCGGACTGCATGCACTTGTGCTGATCTTAGTAACGATCGCATCGACTGTGCTTGGTGAATGGATTTTTGATCTGATCTGTAAAAAGGATAATACAATTACGGATCTGTCCGCAGTTGTGACAGGTCTTTTACTGGCGCTGAATCTGCCGCCACGTGCACCGTGGTGGATCGGTGTGATCGGTGGTCTGTTTGCCATCATTGTTGTGAAGATGTTATTCGGTGGACTTGGACAGAATTTTATGAATCCGGCGCTGGCTGCCAGATGCTTTTTGCTGATCTCATTTACATCTATTATGACGAATTTTGACACGGATACATATTCCGGTGCAACACCGCTTGCCAGTTTAAAAGCAGGTGAAAGCGTGAACATTTACAATATGGTGATCGGAAAAACAGCCGGTACGATCGGCGAAACAAGCATGATCGCCATTGTGGCAGGTGCGTGCTTCTTGCTTTTGCTTGGTATCATTGATCTGAGGATCCCCGGTACATATATTGTAACGTTTGTGATCTTCTTATGTCTGTTTTCAGGCAGAGGAATCGATTTTGATTATATTGCAGGCAATTTGGCTGGCGGTGGTCTGATGCTCGGTGCCTTCTTTATGGCGACCGACTATGTAACGCGTCCTATTACAAAGAAGGGACAGTACCTATACGGCGTATTGCTTGGCATTCTGACAGGGCTGTTCCGTGTATTCGGTGCCAGTGCAGAGGGTGTATCCTACGCGATCATTCTGGGCAATCTGCTTGTCCCTCTGATTGAAAAAATATCATTTCCAAAACCGTTCGGAAGAGGAGGTGAAAAGGCATGAAGCAGATGATGAAAGATGCAATGATCTTATTTCTGATCACGCTGATCAGCGGTGCTGCACTCGGACTTGTGTATGAAGTGACAAAAGAGCCGATCGCACAGCAGGAACAGAAAGCAAAAAACGAGGCTTATCAGAATGTATTTGAAGCGGCAGAAGATTTCACGGAACTGACGGAGGAAGCATATTCTCCGGATGCGCTGACTGCCTTTGTCAAAGAGAATGGATTTGATGCTTCCATTGATGGTGTGGCGCAGGCGCTTTCCGCTGATGGCAGTGTACTTGGCTATGTCATTACGGTAACAGACCATGAAGGCTATGGCGGAGATATCCAGTTTACTATGGGTGTTGCAGATGACGGTACTTTAAACGGTATTTCTCTTTTGAGCATTTCCGAAACAGCAGGTCTCGGTATGCGTGCGGGAGAGGTGCTTGTTCCGCAGTTTGCAGGTAAGCAGGTAGAGAAATTCAGCTATACCAAGACAGGCGCGGCATCGGATGATCAGATCGATGCGATCTCCGGGGCAACGATCACGACCAATGCGGTTGTCAACGGTGTGAACGCAGGGCTGCTCTGTTTTCAGGAAAAATTAAATATGACAGAAGGAGGTGCGGCAAATGAATAAGATCGCAGAACGATTATATAACGGAATCGTAAAAGAAAATCCCACCTTTGTTCTGACACTCGGTATGTGCCCGACACTGGCGGTCACAACATCCGCAAAAAACGGACTGGGCATGGGACTTACCACAATGGTGGTGTTAGCCTTGAGCAACGCATTTATTTCCCTGCTCCGTAAGGTAATACCGGACAAAGTCCGTATTCCGGCATTTATTGTAATCATTGCATCGTTTGTAACAGTAATGGAGCTTTTATTGGAGGGCTTTTTACCGTCCCTGTATGATGCGCTTGGTATTTATATCCCATTGATCGTAGTAAACTGTATCATTTTAGGACGTGCAGAGGCATATGCTTCCAAAAATCCGGTTCTGCCGTCTTTGTTTGACGGTATTGGCATGGGACTTGGTTTTACCATTGCCCTGACGATGATCGGTGCAGTACGTGAGCTCCTCGGGGCTGGCCAGATCCTTGGGATGACAGTCATGCCTTCCGGTTATGTACCGGTAAGCATCTTTATTATGGCACCCGGTGCATTCTTTGTCCTTGCCATGCTGACCGCGATCCAGAATCAGGTCAAGATAAACGGTGAAAAGAAGGGTAAGGATATGAGCAAGATCGGCAGCGGATGCGGACATGACTGTGCATCCTGCGCAGAAAACTGCAAGGAGCCGGCTTTCTATGATGCAAAAGCAGTAGAAAAGGAGGAAAAGACAAATGACTAATTTACTTATCATTGCCATCGGATCGGCACTTGTCAATAACGTTGTCCTGAGTCAGTTTTTAGGTCTTTGTCCGTTCCTTGGTGTTTCCAAAAAGGTAAAGACCGCAGCAGGTATGGGAACAGCGGTCATCTTTGTTATCACACTTGCTTCCTTTGTGGCAGCGCTGATCTATCAGTTTGTGCTGACACCGCTTAACATCACATATTTAAAGACGATCGTGTTTATTTTAGTGATTGCGGCGCTGGTGCAGTTCGTGGAAATGTTTTTAAAGAAATATATGGTAAGTCTGTATGAATCACTTGGCGTATATCTGCCACTGATCACAACAAACTGTGCAGTACTTGGTGTGGCACTTACCAATGTGCAGAAATCTTATTCCATTCTTGCTAGCGTAGTAAACGGTTTTGCAACAGCGGCCGGTTTTACGATCTCTATTGTGATACTTGCAGGTATACGTGAAAAAATGGAATACAACGATATTCCGAAGCCGTTTCAGGGAATGCCGATCGTTCTGATCACTGCAGGGCTTATGGCAATTGCCTTCTGCGGTTTTTCAGGCTTATTATAGGAGGTGTTTTCTATGAGCTTTGTAGGAATTTTGATCGCAACCGGCATTATTGGTGTGGTAGGTCTTCTGATCGGCCTGTTTCTTGGCATTGCCGGTATTAAATTTAAAGTAGATGTAGATGAAAGGGAAGAAGCGGTACTGGCTGCCCTTCCCGGTAATAACTGTGGTGGCTGCGGCTATCCGGGATGTTCCGGACTTGCTGCTGCGATCGCAAAGGGAGAAGCCCCGGTCAATGCCTGTCCGGTCGGCGGTGAACCGGTCGGTAAAAAGATCGGTGAGATCATGGGCGTTTCGGTCGGAGAATCCAGACGTATGGTTGCTTTTGTCCATTGTCAGGGCGATTGCGATAAGACAAAGGTGGACTACGAATACACAGGCGCACAGGACTGTAATATGCTTTCCTTTGTACCGAACGGAGGCCCGAAGACCTGTAACTATGGCTGTCTCGGTTACGGAAGCTGTGTCAAGGCTTGTCCGTTTGATGCGATCCATGTGGTAAACGGTGTTGCGGTAGTCGATAAAGAGGCTTGTAAGGCATGTGGCAAATGTGTGGCTGCCTGTCCGAAGCATCTGATCGACCTGATCCCATATGATGCCACATATGTGGTTGCCTGCCATTCCAAGGACAAAGGTCCGGTTGTCATGAAGGGCTGCAGCGTTGGCTGTATCGGCTGCAGCTTATGTGCGAAGAACTGTCCGAATGAGGCAGTGACGATCGACAGCTTTTTATCAACGATCGATCAGGATAAATGTAAGGGTTGCGGTATTTGTATGGAGAAGTGCCCGAAGAAATCAATTGTGAAACATTAAGAAATTTTCTCAGCATGTTATTTCAGATATGGGTATACTGATATTGAAGTAACGATGAGCAGGAGAAAGGAGTTATTATGAAAACAGAAAATGCATGGGAAAAATACACGAAAACACAACTGGAAGAAGTCGATGCTTTAAGCAAAGCATATCGTGCATTTTTAAATCACGGAAAAACAGAGCGGGAATGTGTAAAACAGATCGTGGAACGCGCAAAAGAAGCAGGATATAAAGAGCTTTCCGAACTGATCAAAGAAGGAAAGACCTGTAAGCCGGGTGATAAAGTATATGCAGTCAATATGGAAAAGGCAGTCATTCTGTTCCAGGTCGGCAGTGAGCCGCTGGAAAACGGAATGAACATTTTGGGGGCACATATCGATTCTCCGAGACTGGATGTAAAGCAGAATCCGTTATACGAGGATGGAGATTTCGCATTCCTGGATACCCATTATTACGGCGGTATCAAAAAATATCAGTGGGTGACGATCCCGCTTGCCATACATGGCGTTGTTGTCAAGAAAAACGGAGAAAAGGTCATTATCAATATCGGTGAAAAAGAAGACGATCCGGTCTTTTTCATATCCGATCTTCTGGTGCATCTGGCTGCTGAACAGCTGGAAAAGAAGGCTTCCAAGGTGATCGAGGGAGAAGCGCTGGATATCATCATCGGAAACCGTCCGCTGCAGGATGTAAAGGACGATGAGAAAAAGGAAAAAGTACAGGCATTTACGCTGAAGCTTTTAAAAGAGCAGTATGGAATTGAAGAAAA
>ENA-USUJ01001856-USUJ01001856.1-human-gut-metagenome-genome-assembly--contig:-NODE-1856-length-17048-cov-7.789877_pt1 | contig 17048 bp, 27 predicted proteins | sample MGYA00250061_ERZ773398 | MGnify/ENA primary metagenome ERZ773398 (study PRJEB29103, sample SAMN06111992) | human gut metagenome | biome: human gut; feature: ankylosing spondylitis patient; material... | reverse complement strand
AATAGAGGGTGGCAGAATATTCTGCCACCCTCTTCTGCATTATGCTGGATATAAAGCGTTTCCTTTAATATTATTTACTGCCTTAGCTGTGCCAAGGAATAAATAAGATGCCCCTACAACATTTCCGAACAACAGGGTGTTAGTGCCCGATACCTTGACATTACAATTCTTAAAATTATTTCCGTAAAAGAGTGTATTATCCCATGTTCCCACTCCAAACGGATCGGGGATAAGCGGGGCAATTACGTTATTCGCAACTACAAACCCGTTTGCGACAAAATCGCCCGCTGAAAAACCAACAATATTTTCAATAGTGTTTCCTGCAATTTTAATGTCCTCGGCGGCAGATAAGAAGTTGAGTAAATTCCCACCGACAGTTCCTAACTGTTTTACAATATTATTGGAAAAGGTAAAATTTTTGGCGTTCTCGATAAGATTTAGCACGCCAACAGTGGGATTGCCAGTTTCGGGAAAGGTAAATACATTTCCATCTACTATGGAGTTTCCAACGTCACCCGCAACAGTAACAATAGCTCTGCCATTTATGATTGAGAAGTTATTGTAAGATACCTCAATATCAGAGCTGTTATAATCGGTGTTAGAGTAAATCCAAATAAACGGGTCGCCGCGAGTAGTATCTTCATAATCTCCCGGCTTTTCAACTGTGTTATGCCTGACGCTGATATTAGTACACCCGTTGATTCTCATAAACCCGTGGGCAGTTGTAATATCATTATTTTCAACTGTCATGTTATTAACATTTAGATAGAAATCAATTGGGAGCAATCTGTGTCCATAATCAAGGTTTCGACCGACAGTTCGCATATAGTTATTAGAAATTCTGCCGCCGCCGTTATAGCCACTAACAAAAACGCCACACATACCAAGCGCCGGATTATTATAGTCCGGGCATGCCATGCTATTCCCCTCAATAACACAAGGGCAATAGCAAGTGAGAATATGAATAAACTCGCCCACATAACCCTGATTTCTAATTGTTGTGTTAATAGCATTATTACAAACGCTGATACCCCCCGCATTATAGCAGTCAACCGCTCTGGTATAAACGTCGTTAAATGTGCACCAATTAACATCAATTTTAGCATTATTGTCCACTTTGATGCACACATAACGTTTATCCAGAATGTCAAAATCGGCGCTTGTAAAGATAGGCAAAGTAGAACCGTTATCATTGATTGTAATACCGCTAATTAACAGAGTGCAACCCGTAACGTGTAAGATATCGCCATATCTATTACCGCTCGCCCTTACTAACGTGCCGTTTCCAATAATTTTAGTATTATTTGTAATGGTAATTGTATTAGCAAGCGTATAATTTCCAGCAGGAATAAATACACACTCGAAGTTATCAACCAGCGCCTGTAACGCCGCAGAGTTATCCGCGCTATCAACCGACATAGATGCATAACCGCTCGGGGGATTAGTAGCGTTAATAGCACTAAGGTTATTTTCAAGGCGAATCACGCTCTGCCGATACTCTTCAACCTGTGCGTTATAATTCCCTGTATTGACCCAGTACTCGTTATCGCCAATCTCAATACCAGCAGGAACAGGCTTTTTGCTTGTAAAGCTATTTCCAAGATATGTTACAATCGTCATAGCTTCATAACTTAAAGCCTTATTCCATTCAACCGGCTCAGCAAACTTAGGAACATATCTTGCGCCAATATACTGTCTTTCCATAATTATAATTTCCTTTCCTTATTTTAATAACTCAAAACAAGATGCCCATATTCAGGCTGTAACGCTAACGCGATATCCAGTCCGGTGGTATTAAATGTAATGCTATCCCACCCGCTCGGAATATGGTACACAATATAACCAGCGTCAGAAATATCAACGAAAATCATCGTTGCCAAATATTCCTTTAACACTTTTTCAGCATACCTTGTATCAAAGTTAGCAATCCAGTCTTGCACAACTTTCAAATCATTCTGCAAATTCTGAATATCATCGCTGAACACTTTATCCTGCGCAATCAAGTCGTTGATGTATGCTACCACCTTGCACAATGTTTCATAATAGCTTAAACTTTCATCATACACGAGCGGCAACACTTTCTGACACCAGAAACGGAAAGTTTTCAATTCAGGCATTTTACCAATCTCCTTTCTTCCCTCTATAATCTCTTACCACGAACGCAGTTGCCCCGAATTTCTCTTCGCCAATGCAAACGTGGTAGCCATGCGTGTAATGGTTAATACCACCAATCACGCCGTGCTTCTGGCAAATCGCTTTCCACATTGTTTCCATATTCTTATGCTGTGTCAGATTATGGTCAACATGGAAATCGCAAGCCAGCCCATCAAGGTGTAAGCTGTTCGGGCTTCCACCAATCTTTCTATTGAACTTCTCCTCTCGATACCAGCTTCCAACATTGATAGGTTTCCCATATCTATCTCTCAATTCCTGCATCATATCCAGAAACAGGAACAATCTTTCATTGACGACGAGCTTAATCGTACTCTCCGCTTTCGTATTGCAAAGCTCTTTTAGCTTGAAATTCTTACGTATCTGCGTCTCGCCGTCAATAAACCTTGTAACCTCTTGTTTGAACAGGTCAAACTTTACGGTGTAAAACATTAGACAATCACCCCTTACCACAGATTCATAAACAGGTCAGCGAGTGAATCAATTACTTCCATGTCAATGTTCAGCATAGTCTTACGATACTCTTCCAGCAGCTTAGAATAGCTCGTTCCACTTTGCTTACCTCTGACGTGTTCCACGAAGTCCTCGGTGCTGTTCACGGTGTTGGTCGTATTGGTGGTAGTCTCATTGTTTACGGCATTCTTAGTGTTAAGAGTTCTGGTATTGTTTGTCGTAACGTCGCTCTGATTGTTGACCTGAGTATCGTCAATCTCCGCATTGGTGAGGTAAGTGCCATTCTCGACATTGGTAAGAGCACCCTGCGGTGTATCGCTGAACTTGTTCTTTCTGGTAGCCGTGTTATCATCCGTCTGCGAACTCGTTCCAGCATCGGTGACTGTGCCGGTATTCGCGCTCTCGCCTGTGTTCGTAGCCGAGCCGACGAGCGTACCGGTCTCGTCTTTCTGGTTCTTGTGGTCGCGAGTAACGTCGAAATCATACAGAGGATTAAATTCCAGCGTCTCGCTCTTATACCTTTGATTGAAATATGGCATGATTTCATTCATTTTGGTATCGAGCTTGAGCTGCCACAGGCCGTAGGTTTCAAGGCCGATTTCCCTCGTGTAGTAGTGCTTGAGAATCTTCTTCTCCAACACGCTGCGGTAGCTTTCATCGAACATTGGGAAATCAAACGAGAAAATCTTCGGCGCGGCCTGTTCGATAACCCAATTCACTTGGTCATACCCCTGGCTTTCCGTCTGTCCAGCGAGCGATTCACAGATAAAGCGAAGTTCCGTTGTGTACTTACTCATCGACCTCTTCCTCGCTTTCCTTATTCTCCGCGTCGATTTCCTCGGTGTCCATAATCTGGTAGTCCTGCGAATACTCGACGGAGATATTCAGCCCGAACATCTTATTGATTTGCTCACAAGCCATCTGCCGCATTTTCAGTCGGCTGTATCGGCTCGCCACCGTAGCGCCCTGGGCCTGAGCCGCTTCCTGCTGAACCAGTCGTTCAGCCTTATGTTGAATCGCCGAGATGCCAAGCCGCTCCAGAGCTTCGTTCCAAATCTTCGTGCGAAGCTCGTAGATTCTATCAGCCGTGAACTCAGCACCGGTCGTAAGAACTTGTAAGCCGTTCGGAGAAAGGTTCTTATCGCCAAAGATAACAGGGGCGTTGCCGTCGTACTCCTTATAAAGATTGAGCATGGTAAGCCGCTGGTTTTCCTCGCACTTAATGAGAATAGGTGTTTTCTGTGAGCGAGCGTTTATATCAATTGTCCGGTCTAAATCCCACAAGCGCTGCGCGTAGAACTCCATCTCATACATGGTCGGCAGTCTAAGATAGTTATTATAAATGATAACACTATCATCCTCTGTCAGATTCCATTGAGCGCCGGTGATAGCATACGCGCGTCTACCCTTGGGGACAGCGTAGACATTGAACGGTGCGGAAGCGGCCACGTTGAGGGCGAGATAGCCGAGGGGATTCTCAGCGGGCATACCGTCATAGAAGAACACCGCCTGTCCCTTGGCATAAAGGGTAAGCTCAAGGTATCGCGGGTCAATCGTGTCGGGCAGATTCTTCCACTCAAACATGGAAGTTGCGAGTTCCGTAAGGCGGTTATAGTACATCAGGAACGTTCTGTCGTTGCTACAAGCGCTCTGCCAGAACTCGCGGTTATTGCGTTTTCTTGCCATTTATTCACCACCTTACGTTGTGATTTCAAGGATAGGCTTATTGTCTGCTGCGAGGTTGTAGAAGTCTCCAACCTTTGTAATATCCGTCCACCAGCGAATACCGGCATTATACAGGTCACAGATTTTACGCTCATCATCAGCAGGAATAGACCCGTTGATTGTGCAGCCCTGCGTTTTGATGTACGTCCACCATTTACGCGCGTGGCGCTCAGGAGAAGCGACTTTCTTTTGTGAGTAGCCGAACCAATCCCAGAATGAATCAATGCGTTCAGCGAACTCGCGTCGAATGGTGAACGCTGATAGCTGGAACTGCTGACGATTCAAAACCATTTTAAGCTGTCCCGAAGATGTAGCGCCCTGTGTGTTGTTCGGCATATTCTGAGCTTTTGCATTTTCGCTCAAAGCGCCAAATACGCTACCGGCCACATTTGTTAAACCGCCCGCGATATTTCCGGCCGCTATTGAAGCGACACCGCCTATGACACCGCCAATCGCTTTACCAAAACCGGAGACAACCGCTCTATCCGTCGTGTTACCATTCAGCCCGCCAAGAACTTGAACTACCCCGTCCTGAGCAAGATATTGCTTATAGGAATCAGTTGTAAAAGCTATTGTCGGGTATCCCCCCATCGACATGGATTCATACCAGTTCTGCTTACCGGTAGTTCCCACCCATTCTTTATAACCACGGGGGACAAGGTAACAAGTTCCGCTTGGTGTTGCGTCACAAACAATGTCGAAAACACACGACCACGCGGGAGTACCAGCCGAGATATTACGAGCGCCATCAAAGTATTCATACCGGTATGTGTGACTTTCACCATTGCCATTGAACGCCTGAATACCGCGATAGGGATAAGTAAACAGCTTCTTGTTGTGGGCCTGATACCCGCCGAAAACCGACACGTCGTTGATAATAGAAATTGGGATAGTCTCAGGGTTTCCGTCATTATATACACCAGCTTGATACGGGGCACAGTACAAGGACACGATAGCTTGAGCTTTATCACCAAGTTCCTCAGCCGCTTTCGCAATGACCGCTTTCACGTCCTCTAAATCGCTAAAGCGGTTGAGATAAATACCGCTATAAATTCCAGAGATATACATACCGCCAACATTGTCGGTAATGGTGATAGTTCTTTCACCCTCTGGGCCATAAATGATATCGGCTTTCCACGGTGCGGCAATGTAATACCCCATGACCGACAGTTTATCCGAGGTAACAGGGTCTTGCTTGAACATATAATCGCCAATCTCAAAATTCTCTTCCACGAGGTTGCTTCCGATAATATCTGATTTAGCGTGTGCGCGCTCAATGAAACACGAATTAGGCGTATAGTCAAATGCCCACGTCTGCAACACGTCAATTTCATAGCTAACCAGAGTAACTACTTCGCTGACATATTCCAGCTTTGTGATGAAAGCATAGAACCACTTAGCGCCAAAACGGTCGTTGTTGAACATCAGATAGTTGCAATCAAGAAGCATATCCATAGGGATTTGAACCTTGATTTGATTTCTTCCGTATCTCTGATAGCTCATGTTGGACAGATTAAAACTGTAAACCGTTCCGTCTTTATCTGTCTGGTTGGGCTTTGTGTAATTCGCAAAAGCCTGTGCCTGTGTAGTTTTTGTAGCGCCGGTAGCTGTGTCCCAGAATACCGTATTCTCATACGTTGCTTCCAGCGGCACGCCTTTCAGAAACAGCAATCTGGTGCTTGGAGAAACAGCTGACATTCTTTTTTCTCCTTTCTTATAAAATTAGAGGGAGGGGAGGAGGTAACCCCTCCCTCTATGTTCGGCACTTTACGCAATCGTAATGGTGCAAACCGCGCTCTTCTTGCTATCGAACGTGGAAGTCGCGGTAATCTTAGCCTTACCGGCAGCCGTGCCTGCGGGAACGGTGGCAAGGCCGGAAGCCGTCACGGTAACAGCGGGATTGTCAGAAGTGTAAGTCACTTCCTGCGGGGCGAAGTTGGTGGTGGCGACGGTAGCGGTCACCTGAACCGTGCCGCCGGTAGCGCCGGTGATATTCGCAGCGGTCGGGGTGACCGTCACGCCGGTAACAGTCGGCGTATCGGGGACGAACGTAATGGCGTTGGCGAACGGAGAGACGGAGAACGTTTTCCAGAGATGCAGCCAATACTGCCAATACATACCCTCGCCGATGTACAGCTCGTCGAACTGGACGAGGTTGTCGTAAACCATGAACCAGTCACGATCAACAAGGATAGCGGGAATCTCGTCCAGAGCTGTAAGCTCGTCTGCGGAGATTTCGTCATAGTTCGGGTCGTCCTTGAACAGCTCGCCAAGGCGGGCAGTATCGAGAGAGCCGAAGCTGTCCACGAGAACCATGTGACCGGCAAACTCTGCCTTGTCCATGTTGAACGCAGAAGCGAGAACTTCGACGTTCATTTGAGCTTCGAACTTGGAGTTGACGATGAGATACTGGTTGTCCTTATTGGTGTAGGAATGGACGCCGGCGACGTTGTACTTCGTGGACATAAAGGTGAGGTCATTGGAAATGCCCTTAATCGTAGAAACGATAGACTTCATGTTAGCATCGGTAACAGCGTCAACCTGCTTGACGAACAGACGACCGTCCAGAATCTTGCGAGCGACCATGTACTTCATAACGTTGAACTCATCATAGTTCGCCGCGGTGTACATAGATTCGACAATCTTCGCAATCAGGTCGGTGATGCCGTCCCAAGACAGGAACGCCTGACGGAGAGAGTTGTTTTGAATGGTGTTCTTGTAGAACTTCTTGTAGTTCAGAATGTGGAACGCGGAGCGAATATCAGGAATGACGCGCTTCGCGAACTGGCTCTCGGCAACGCTGGGGTCGTACTGCTGAGCCTTGGCAAGCTCCACGAAAATCTCTTCGATGTTCTCACCAAACTCGAGCATACCTTTCTTAAAGGAAGCCCAAGGATTGTCATAGAGCTTGGAGGTCACGATGACGCGACCGATACGGTTGACGAGGGCGTTGACAAACTCGTTCTGGAGAGTGACGTTATCCATGATGATAGCGCCAATCTTGCGAACGCTGTCAGCGTCGGGGGTTGCGATGGGGACGTAGTTCTGATAGTTCATGGAAGCGCTGTTGCGGATTGCGTTCAGCACGTCCACGCTGCTGTTGGTCAGAGTGACCAGAGCGGGCTTATTAGGCATAGCTTCATTCTCCTTTCAAATGTATTATTTCGTAGAGAACAAGTCTTTGAAGCCGATAGACTTTGCTCTCTGTTCCGCTTCATCAATCGGATTTGGCGGTTCAGGTTCTTGCGGTACAACGGGCGCGGACATAAACCTTTCTCGATAATTTCTCGAAAGCTCGTCATAACGCCCCTGCAAGTTATCGAAGTCCGATTTGCTAACAACGTCGGCGGGCTGAGAGGATAACCCATCAAAAGTGTCTGCCATATCGCGCATAAAGTTCAAGGCATCTTCGGAGTTATCATCGCCCAATCTTGAATTGATTCGAGCCATGAAATCGTCTCGGTTTAACTGCGGCATCGTGTCACTCCTTTCGTTCTGAAATTATAAAGTAAAGGCAAATTTCCTTACCCTTTATACATATTATAATATGTACTTGACAAAATGTCAAGTTGCATTTATAATATGATTAGATAGATTATGCCTTTAACTTTATTTCATTTGAGGTGCAATCATGGAAAGTGTCATTGTAGCTGGTTTTGCTGCGTTCGCCAGTATTATCGGTTCATATATGGCTAATCGGAAATCTTCGGCGCTGGTGGAATACCGGCTGTTGGAGTTAGAGAAAAAGGTTTCGGCGCTTGCGAGTGACGCGAAAGAGATTTCCGAACTCCACACCAGAATTGATGTTCTGGAAGAGAGAATCAAGGTAGCCAATAATCGAATCAAGGATTTAGAGAATGGGCCGGCGAACTAAGCGATCTACTACCAGTAAAAGGGTGTTGGTTAACCTCGCCCTTTTCCTGTTAGCTTTCATAGTTGCCATGATTATCACATTCTGGGTTAAAGGCGCTGTTCCTGATACTTTGATTTCCTGTGTTCTTGATGCTTCTAAGATTGAAGCTATGGCGCTAGGCGCTATCAAAATTTCTAAGGTTTGGAGAGGTGAGAAAGATGTTTGATAAAATCGTTTCTCTGTTCAATGTTTGCAGTATCATTGCGTTTGCCCTTTCTGGGGTGTTCTGCTATCTCGCCATTGTGGGGGTTATCACAGCGGAACAGTTTATGACCGTATTCAGTATGGTTATCAGCTTCTACTTTGTGACGAAGCATACAGACGAGAAGAAGTAATGGGTAACTACTACGACGGAACTAAGCTGCTTAGCTTGACCGACATTAACGGCAATCGCCCTGAGATTTATATGTGTACGACCAACCGAACCGGTGGTAAGACTACTTACTTCGGTAGGCTTGTGGTCAACCGCTTCCTCGATAAGCGGGAGAAGTTTGGGCTGCTCTATCGTTATAACTATGAGCTGGACGATTGCGCGGAGAAGTTCTTCAAGGACATTGGTGAGCTATTCTTCAACGGCTACACCATGACTTCCAAGAAGAGGGCTAAGGGTATCTACCACGAGCTTTATCTGAACGGTGAGCCGTGCGGCTATGCCGTGAGTATCAACAGTGCCGACCAAGTTAAGAAGAACTCTCACTTCTTCTCTGACGTGAAGCGCCTTATCTTCGATGAGTTCCAGAGCGAAAGCAATACTTATTGCCCAAATGAAATCAAGAAGTTCATTTCTGTTCACACCTCTATGGCGCGTGGACAAGGCGAACAGAACAGGTATCTTCCGGTTTATATGCTGTCGAACCCTGTCAGCATTATCAATCCCTACTATGTTGAGCTGGGTATCAGCTCTCGCCTTACGGATGAAACACGTTTCCTGCGTGGAGACGGCTTCGTTCTGGAACAGGGTTTCGTGGAGAGTGCTGCTGATGCACAGAAGAGCAGCGGGTTCAATAAGGCGTTCGCTCGGAATAGTTATGTTGCCTACTCTTCGGAGAGCGTCTATTTGAACGACAATAAGGCGTTCGTTGACCGCCCGCAAGGTGTTGGCAGATATATGGCTACGTTGAAGTATAACGGGCAGACGTATGGTATCCGCGAGTTTGCGGAAGCTGGCGTTATCTATTGCGATGATAGAGCGGATGAAACGTTCCCGCTTAAAATCACCGTCACGACGGACGACCACGAGCTGAACTATGTCATGCTCAAGAGGAACGATTTGTTCCTGTTCAATCTTCGCTACTACTTCGAGCGTGGGTGCTTCCGCTTCAAGGATTTACGTTGCAAGGAAGCAGTGCTTAAATCGCTATCATATTAAGAATCACTCCGGCAGCGCATAAAACAAAAATCGTAATCCACTCAAAAGCCCATTTTATTGGTGGGGCATCATTAAACACTACAGTATGTAAGATGTAACCAGCCATTAAAATTGCTATTGTTCCAAAAATATTGTATATCACATTTCATACCTCCGGTATCATCAGTTGTTTCACCGACCGCCATTTCAGGGTAGCACGGTTTGAATGTACCGCCTGAAAATGTATCGGTTTCGCTGACCGCTTTCGGTGTGCATCTGTTGTTGATACATTGTGCGGGATAGGGATTCGTCTCTATCCCGCACTAAATTTATTATTTTGGTAAATTACGGGTATCATGAAACCTTTTCAAATCTTGTAATACGCGAATGTTGTGCTGCGCTTCGGAATCCGGCACGAGGACATTTTCTCCGGTAAGCGCTTCTAATATATCAATCGCATAATCCAGCGATTCAACGTAATCGCTGGAACTGTAAACCGTATAATCAGTCATAAGCGTCGTCCTCCGATAAATCCATATACATGATTGCTTCAGCTACGCCGTCTCCGCGCTCTTTGAAGTGCGTAGCGAGTGTAGGCTGGCCTTTCCTTGCGTAGTTCAATCGCATATCGCTATAATGCTCTTCCAGCTGTTGAAGTTCTTTCTTCAAGTTGTTCCACATTCTTTCATAGTTAGCCATCTAAGCCGTCACCTCCCGTGTGAAATAACATATAGTAGGCAATCGCTACCACAACGCCTGACCATAACCAGAGAATCAGTTCAGCACTCATCGGTAGTCCCACCTTTCGCGCTTCTCTGTTATTTCTTCGTGCCACTCATCGAGCTTATTTTCCAAGTGATTCAACCAGAACGCGAGGACAATAAGAGCGACACACATCAAGCAGCAAGTTGCTGTGAGTAATAAAATAACCATAGCTTTCTCCTTATAAAAACCATAATGCTGGATACTCTACTTCTACGAAAGCGGTGTGTTCATCATACGCGCGGTCAACATACCTGACAAACAGTTTTCCGTATCTGGCTTTTACGTTGTCAGGTTGTCTTACCCACAGACCACACGCGTCAACTAACACGTCGCTGAACCCCTCTTTCAGCAATTGGTCTACCGTATCATTTAGTGTAATTCTTTTTCTTCTCATCGCATTTCATAAGGCCCATCTACAAGAAGTATGCCGCCCGTTATCCTTTTCGGTTTTAGTCTGCCTGTCGGGATTGACAAGCCCACTTTGAAGTCAGTTAGTTCTCGTTTCTGGTTTATGAATTGCTCTTCCTCTTCGGTGTATTCTTTCCTTGTCTTTGTTTGTGTGATTGAGTTTATCAACAGCTCCTTACAAGCATCAGGCATACCAGCGCATTTCACGTTGTAGAATGGTTCGTCGATTGGCTCGCAGTCCTCGTGAGTGATATGCTCGATGTATGTTTTTTGTCTTGCAAAGATACCCTTATCCCAACAGCTTTCCAGCTTCCAGCAGCAGAAGTTCGTGGGGTGTACGTTGATTCCTTTTATCTCTTCCGGTGAAAGGTCACAATGAATACTGTCGGTATCTGCGTAAATAAACCCGCGCTTATCTTTGCCGTGATAGTTTAGCTGCGCAGCTCGAATGGTGAAGTTGCGAGCGTATGAGGTTATCGCTGACCCGATTGGGATATAGCCCGCTTTCTTGTTGTGTTCTTCTATCTCAATGAAGCCGAGTGATTTGTCCTCTTTGACGTAAGCGACCTTGAAGCTGCTGTCTGTGCTTGACGCCATCTTACCATATAGGTTATTCAAGAATAGTTTGGCAAGCTCTCGCATTGCGCCTTTGCTTTCCATTTTAATCTTCTTGTACTTCTCCATATATCGGTCGAATAATCCTATTTCGGTAGCGAACCAGCACCCATCTATATACTCGGTGTCTGATAGGTCATAGTGTTCGATTAGTAGGTGATAGTCCATCATTGTTAAGGTTAATTCTACTGTTGCTGGCACAAGGTTTCCGTCTAAGTCGTAGTAATGGTCGTAGTATTGCTTTGTTTTCGGGTCATAAATGTCAGAGGTTTCAAGCATTTCGTTTCCGCGGTAAAGGAGGTTGCCCTTGATTTGAATGAATGGTAACATCCCGTCTTTGATTTTGAAGCGCGTTCGCAAGCGAATGAAGTAAAAGATTTTATCGTCGGTGTCTATCCACTTCGGCGGCTCGCCTGTCCAGAACTGCGGTTTGCCTACCGGATAACGGTTTCCACTTTCCGATGACATAACGGATGGATATAGGCTGTTTACGTCTGCCGTTGTACCGTTGGTAAACACTTTGTTCTCTTTTCCTCTTGCTAAATAACACCATCCACCTCGATAGCTTTTCTTAATCCAGTCTCCCGCTGTTGATTGCTTATGCTGTTCTGGGTCTATTGGTATATCGTATACGTCTGGGAAGTAGTATTCATATTCTTCTTTACCGGTCAGCCTGGTGAACTCATCAAGGCAACAAGAGCCTATCGTTAGTTTGTTATGCCCCTCGGCGAACATTATTTCCAGAGCTTCTTTTACGACGAGAACGTCGTTTGCTATGTACTTTTGTTCTTCCGGTGTAATGGTGCAGCCCGCATATCGTAGGCCGGTGTATTCCATGTCGAGTTTCTGGTGCTTCGTCTTGAAGCTCTTACCGATTCGCTTGACAGAGAAAGGCAGGAGCTTCAAGCTGTCACGGAACTCGATGATGAATTTACCTACTTTGATTGTGATGGTGTACCATTGCCCTCGGTTGCTAATTGAGTAGCGGAATGAGCCTGAGGGCATTTTCCACGCTGAAATCCATTGACAATCATATTCGCTGTCGCTGTTGTATTCGAGCGCCTGTTGATAACCTTTTTCCGTTAAGAGGTAGGAGAGCCAAAACGAGCCGTCGAACTTCAAGTTGTGGTAGTAACAAATGATGTTCGTTTTAATGGAACAGAAGTAGTCAAGGGTTTCGTCTATGGAGTGGAAGATTTTAACATCTTCGGTAAAGAGTTCCACGGCGGCGCTTGCCCATACCTCTGTATTTACTTGTCCCTTGTAGACGGTTGTCTCGAAGTCCCCTACAAAGTAGCGGTATGAGCGTTTAGCCACATTCTTTCATTCCCTTTCGGGTTATTTCACAAGTTCCCACGTTTCATTACGCTCGTCTTGAATCTGCTTCAATTCGTCATCAGAAATCAGCTTGTTTTTATATAACAAGTGCTCAAGGTGTGTAGCCCACTCTCTTGCTACATAATCATCACTTGCAAAGATAGCGTCGTATGCCTTAGTCAAGAGATATTCGCCCTCTGGCGTTTTTAACATTTCAAGAAAAGCTCTTAGCCCTATTGTATCAATCGCTCGGTCTACTGCGTTTAGCATTCCGGTAGCGTTTCTTTGATATTGTAAGTCTAAGCCCAACATTAGGCTTGAGCCGCCCTCTGAAACGGTGCGAAGAAGTGACATTAGATTGTTATAGCCTATTTCTTGCTCTGTTGGGTATGGTGTAGCTGGTGTTTCAGGAATCAGTTCAAGTGCAGCTGCTTTTCCAACCTTGTATTTCTTTGTGTCTTGTCCCTTTCGCGCTGCTCGCTGTTTTTCTAATGCCCTACCCTCTAAGCCTGTTAAAAGCTCTCCGGTTTCAGGGTCTACATAGGTAGCGTATTTGTATAACTCTGAGTGCTTCTTAAATTCTTTCTTGATTAGGTCATCCGCTGAAAGCTGAAATCGAAAGCCACGCTTTTCAGCGTTCCGCATGAAGTTTTTCAGGCTTACAAGCTGTTCGGATTGCTTCGAGCGCGGGTGCGGGATATAAGGCTTCTGACCTATTTTTCGGAATTTCTCTAATTCCGGTCTTGCCTGTTGCTTTCCTCTTGCTGTGTATTCGTTCGCGGTTTTTGCTGGCTTCGGGATTTTAGGGGCTTTTACCTTGGGCTGTGAGATGGTAGAGCGCTTAATGCTTGGGGCTGCTGTTGGCTCTGATTGCGTGATTGCCCTTGCTCGAAGAAAGCCGGTATTGATTTTTGCTATTCGCTTTATGCTTGCGGCTGTCGGGCGCTTCGGGATTGGCGGGAGAATGTTGTCTCCGAATGTGTAGCCTTGCTTTTCGAGCTTCTTAGCGAGTTTTTCTACTCGCGCTCTCTCTTTATTGTACTCTGATTTAAGGCTCATACAAGATTCCCCCATTGCTCTGCCATTGCCTTAGCAATACCTGGATAGGTTTTGCTTCGCTCTTTTGCGTGTTTACTGCCCAACCACCATATCCTGGCCCTTTCTTTTTCGGGGAGCGTCATCATGTAGTCATAAACGTTGTCCGTTTCCTGTAATAGCGGGAGATTTTTAAGCCATAAGGCCGTCTTTTTCTGCTCGGGATGCCCAAATTGCCAGGGATTGATAATCTGGTCTGGCTTGCGGTAGAGCGAACTCATAACACAAATCGGATTTTCTATTGCAATTCTTTCAACATCGGCTTCTGCAAACTTCAAGAAAAAAGCGGCGGCTTCATATTTCAAGCTGAGAGGTTTAACCCCCTCGTTAAACCACCTGGCCCCTGACACCGCCAGGTGGGTACAAGGCGGGTGAGCAATAAGCAAATCCCATCTGCCAACAGCATGAACCTGGCCGTCCATCGTGGTCACGCTACCGCCCTTAATAGCTTCGAGAGCGTCGCCGAGAATGTGCCATTCGGGATGCCCGCCAGAACAGGGTATTAAGTCACAGCTGTATGCCTCCCACCCCCTTTCACGAAACGCTATACATACTCGCTGTGATTCTTCACAGGCAACAAGTAATCTTGGCATTGTATCACTCCTTTTAGTTACCGGAGAGGGAGTGACAAGTTCCCTCTCCGGTGCAATGAGCAGTTAGTTTAAAAGGTTACAAATGGTTACGCTGTTGGTGTTACTTGAGAGAGCAGGTAATGAAACTCTTCCCCTTATAATTTTTGGATTCCATGCGGTAGACCTCGATGTCGTAGCCCTCTTCACCAGCGTCCGCCATCTCGTCAACAATGTCATTGAAAGCGGTGATGAAGCTCTCAGAGCCGGTAACGTACTTCGTGCCGTTGGTGTCAACCACGACGAACTTGGTGTAGTCCTTGCTGTCGGACTTCTCATTGTGGACGGCGATTTCAGCATAGTAGTCGGGAGTAATGACGAGGTTTCCCGCACCCTCGAACTCGGCGTTCTGAGTGGCTTCGTCGAGCTGGACGGCATTGGTCAAGTCCTTGAGCTTGATTTTCTCGCGGGCTGTGAGTTCCTTGGAAGAGTAGGTGATTTTAGCTTCGTATCCGGTCATTTTGATAATCTCCTTTTAATTTGATTTGTTGGTTGGTTACTGGTTGTCGGCGTTCTTCTCGGGGATGACTTCGGAGTTCTCGAGGAACTTCTGAACGCTCATGCCGCGCAGCTCGGTGATTTCCTCGCAACGGACGAGCTTGCAGACCTTGAAGTCCTCAGTCTCGATGAGCTTCTTCGCGGCCTTGATGATTTTGTCCTCGGACTCGAAGTGTCCAGCAAGGTCAATGTCCTTGTTCATGGGTTCGGCGTTGATGGTGTCAAGGCCAAGGATGGTTGCGCGGGTGGTGGTAAAAGTGCGGGTAATCTGGGGTGCTTTCATGTTGTTTTCCTTTCTGGTTGTGTTATCCGTGAGGTTTGTCTCATCAGTACCGAAGTAACCGGCTTCGGTAGACAGCCCCAGCGGGCAGGGCTGTTTCGACAGTCAACGGAAAAGGTGAAGATAGTGTAGGATGAATTTACCACAAAAGGGAGAGGTTTTAACACTTCCTTTCGGTAATTAAATTTCCACGCAAGCCCGCTTTGCTAATGGACTATTTGATGGGCGGCGGGTAGTCGGGGGTTCTGCCCCAACATTTGGCACAAGTGTCGCTCATGCAATCGGGGTTGCGGGGAATGTCGAAAAACCAATGGGGGCAGCAATGCTTGAGTGCGTGGCGTTGGAAATATTTATTTTGCGGGAAGCGGGAGCAAAAGAGGTCGTAATAGGATTGTTTCATGGTGGTGTTCCTCCTGTTGATGTATTCATTGTAACAGATTGTGAGGTGGTTGTCCAATAGGTAATTCCGATGGCTGGATATAGGTGGGAGCTATTAGTCGGGGGTAGAACGATTGTTCGATAAATCCGTTTTGGCGCGTTTGGATTTGGCGAGAAAATCGGGGTACACAAGGGAAGTTAAGAAAATGTCGTTCGGGGTTAGGTTGAGCGCGTTCGCTAAAGACATGACGATGACTTGTTTATCAAAGGTCGACACATCTTTTAGGTGTAGGGCAACCATGCACGCACTTTCGTTTAAGACTTCGATTTGAATGTTACCTTGCATTTATTCATACCTCCAATCGGGAAATTCGACGCGAGCCGCGTTTATAATACAGTGCCCCTCGTGATTCCCCGAGTAACTGTCGCCTATTACATATGGCACGCTTATAATTTCATCACAATAAAAGGGGCAATGCTTGCAGTCTGCGGGACAATAAAAGTCCTCGAGTTTGGCAATGGAACGACGGGAATTTTTAGTCAAATCGTGGTAGTCTTTTGCGGTAAACATGGTGTATCCTCACTTTCTAATGAATGATATGATAGAGCCTATGGAGATAGGCAAGATAAATAATAGATATACGAGGGCGAACATATCGGAATTTGACATGGTGATACCTCGACGGCGCAACGGGGCTTAAAGCCCCGCAGCGTCGATATAATAGGTGTGGGTGCGCGTCTCGTAGCAGAGAATCATGTTGCCATCTTCGGGGTGCGGGAATAGATAGCCACAAGAAAACGTCGTGGAGTTATAGCCGGTTATTGCGTAGCCGTGACCGTTTCGATCTACCATTTCTTGCCAGATTCTATTCTCGGCAGCGTCTTTTGCGGCGCTCGGCTTGGCATAGCAGTCATGCACCTGCCTATAGCCGTGCATTTTGACGGCGCGTCGATAGGCTTCCAATAGTGCCGCATACTTAATGTGATTTGTAGACTTTACCTCGATACCGTTGATATACTGTTTCATATTTCTGTTTCCCCTTTTGTTTTTTGTTTTAGGCTTGCGCCTATGGAATAGGGCTTGATAGGCTCAAGCCCTTTAGAAAGCCGCGCGAGTTACTTTGCCTTGTTCCACGCGCCGCAATCGTCCATAACATACGCCGCGCATCCCGTTTCAGCATGAATTATAACCCCGTCAGTCTCGCAAAATTCCAAATCTTTGCAACGCTTATAGAACCTATCCCAAACCGTTTCAGAAATAATGCCATGTCTACGCATTGCGGCAAACATATTCCATGTATCCTCATCCAAGCCATAATATACATACATTTCTTCCATTTTCTTTGCGTTCATTTTTCTTACTCCTTTTTCATTTTCTTTTATTGTGTAAAATTCAATAATATGTTCATTTAAAACTTTTGGTATAGCCACTTTTTTGTTTATTTTAAAACA
>ENA-USUJ01001849-USUJ01001849.1-human-gut-metagenome-genome-assembly--contig:-NODE-1849-length-17081-cov-4.716067_pt1 | contig 17081 bp, 19 predicted proteins | sample MGYA00250061_ERZ773398 | MGnify/ENA primary metagenome ERZ773398 (study PRJEB29103, sample SAMN06111992) | human gut metagenome | biome: human gut; feature: ankylosing spondylitis patient; material... | reverse complement strand
GTGCGCGTGGATCTCGATTACGGCGGTGATCTTGTGCGCGGTGCTGTGCGCTTTGGCCGTGCTGTGGAGCAGATGACGGACGATGCACCGACACGTGACGGAACGACTATAGCTCTGCACATCGACAGCAAGCGCCGCAAGAAGCTCCGGCAAAAGAAAACCGCCCTCGGTCACGCCGAGGACGATCACGAAGATTGGACAATGGAACAGCATCTATAAAAGCAGCCTCCATGCAAGAGGCAGAAAGGGGGCCTATGAAAAAGGATTGGGAGATTTACCGAGACACCGGTATTCTCGGCGGATATATGCCGGAGTGTGCAAAACTTCGGCAAACAGAGGATGGCGATGTCGCAACTGTTTTCCGGGACACAACAACTTGTATGGAAGAAGACTGCATCACAAAACAGCGCGAGATGCTGATCGGCGGCAGACGGTTCTGTATCACGTCTGTATTTCCGGCAGAGTCCTGCGCAACGCCGACGGAAAAACTGCTTGCCTGCATCGACGCGGAGCTGGAAAAGGAAGCGCACAGCGCATAAAAATCTGATAGACTTGTGGCAGCCGCTGCGGTATACTTGCCGTACCGTACCGGCTTGCCCCACGGAAAAGGAGGTTATGATGGCAAGTCAGAAGCAACAATATACGATTCTCTACGGGCGGCTCAGTCAGGAGGACGAGCGTGCCGGAGAGTCAAACAGCATCCAGCATCAGCGGGATCTGTTAGAAAAATTCGCACGGGATAAAGGCTTTGAAAACACACTTTTTCTTGCGGATGACGGGTATTCCGGAACAAATTTTGATCGCCCCAGCTGGAAGAAGATCATAGAAATGATCGAAGCTGGTGAGGTGTCTACCCTGATCGTTAAAGACACATCACGCCTTGGCCGCGAGTACCTGCAGGTCGGTTCCTACATGGAAATTTATTTCCCGCAGAAGAACGTGCGGTTCATTGCAGTCAACGACGGCGTAGATTCTGCGGTGGAAAGCAGCAATGATTTTAACCCCATCCGCAACTGGGCGAACGAACTGCACGCAAAGGACACGAGCCGGAAGGTTCGCGCCGTGAAAAAGCTGCAGGCTGAACGCGGCGAATGGCTCGGAGGCCGTCCACCCTATGGGTACCGAAAATCCGAAACTACGGAAAACCATCTTGAGCCCGACCCAGAAGCGGCAGAGGTTGTGCGGCAGATTTTTACCCTCTGTGCTGCTGGGAAAGGTCCGAGCCAAATCGCGCGGATTCTGACGGAACGGAATATTCTGACACCTGCAAATTACTACTTTCAGAAGGCCGGAAAAACGCACAAGGGGTGCGATGCGCTGCATCCATGCACATGGTCTGGTACAACGGTCAGTGATATCCTCAAAAATGTCATGTATCTGGGCCATACGGTTGGACTGCGGCGGACGACTATTTCTTACAAGAATAAAACGCGGATCGACCGGCCGGAAAGCGAACAGTGTCTGGTAAAAAACACGCACCAGCCGCTCATCACGCAGGAGCAGTGGGAGATCGTGCAGGAGGTGCGGCAGCACAAAAAGCGCACGGCAAAGCACATGGATGAACCGAACATCTTTTCCGGATTGGTATTCTGTGCAGATTGCGGAAAGCCAATGGTGCTGCATCGTGCCACGACCATGAAAAAGCTGGAGTACAATTTCAAGTGCTATACCTACGGCAAGAAAGGAAAAACTGCCTGCAGCGCGCACCACATCCGGGAATGTGATCTCACGCAGATCGTTCTGGATGATCTCCGTCGGGTCACACATTTCGCCCGAATGAAGGAGCGGCAATTCGCGGCGCACATCAACCAGAAAAACAGCGCAGAACTGCGGCAGGAGATGAACCGTGTGATCCGCGAACTGGACGCGATGAAGAAGCGAAGCGCAGAGCTGTCCAAGCTGTTCAAACGGCTCTATGAGGACAATGTTCTCGGGCGCGTGACAGACGAGCAATACCGGATGCTCTCCGGCGATTACACAGACGAGCAGCGTATGCTGGAGGAACAGATTCCGCAGAAAGAACAACGTCTGGCACAGCTTCAGGCGCGCGAAGCGAACGTGGATGCTTTCATTGAAAAGGCAAAGCAGTACACAGCAATTGATACGCTGACACCGGAACTGCTGCGGCTGTTTATTCAGCGCATTGAGGTCGGTGAACGGGAAACAAAATACTCCCGCAATTCCAGCCAGTCTGTCCGCATCATTTACCGGGACATCGGCACAGTGGACAGCGCCATGCAGCCGGACGAGAAGCAGCCGAAGCTGCTCCCACCGCTCAGTGAGATCATTCCATTCCCAGCATAAGGAAGCAAAAAGAAATGAGGGAGCGGACAATTCCGCTCCCTCGCAGGGGGTGACAGTTTGTGTCCCTATGAAGGGAAACAGAACGACTTCCGGGCTTTTTTGCGCCCATTTTTAGAGGCGTGACAAAAAGATGCCAAAATGGACTTTGGCAAATTTGATGGACCTGTACCTTTACCCAAGGCATTTCGAGCCGCTTTTCCGAGAATTTTTCGGGAAAGCGGCTCGCTTTTGCTCTCGGCAAAGTGTAGAATTTTGGCTGGCGTTTTTGTTGGTGTTGCCGAATGCGCACTCCAAGCACAGATGCCAGCGCGTTAGCCAACTGTGCGACGTTTCAGACGTTAAAACCGCAGGCAAGCCTCCACCCGCTCCAGGACGAAATCACAGCGTATTGGCGATGCTGGGACGCGAGAAAGCAAAACACCCGCTGCAATTGGGGAAAGGTGAAGTTGGTGTAAAGCCCAGTCAGTGCAGAGTTACGCCCAAGTCTGGATAGGTCTTTGCTGATACAGACAGCCACTCGTCCTGCTTCAATCTCCGCAAGCATCGCTTGGAAGCCGGGGTGGTCATAGGTCACGCCACTCACACCATCATCCACAAAGAATGTGGGGTTCGGGAAATGGTGTTCCCGTGCATACCTCAAAAGCATATCTTTCTGAGACGAGATTTGTCAAGGTATGTTGTAGCGGCGCACGCTCGCTGGCAAACCGCGCGCGTTCCGTGTCAAATATAACGCCTGCATAACATTCTGCATAAAAAGCGAAGGGCGGCCGCGTTTTGCGGTCGCCCTTCTTGTCGTCTTATTCCACGATCAGTTCCCCAGCGATCAGCTGCTGCGTCGTGTGCATCTGATTGATCAGGTCCTCGGCAGCGCCCTGGATCATGGCGTTGATGTCCAGCTTCGCCGCCTCCAGCAGCTGCACGGTAGGCTCCGCCAGCTTCTTTCTGGTCATGCGCAAAAGATCGGCTTTCAGTGTCCTGATCTGGTCCTCGGTCAGCTTGCCGTCAGCTGCCGCCGCCTTCATCGCTTCGACGGTGGCCTGTTGTAATTCGCCGACCGTTGTCTGTGCCGCCTGCGTCACCTGGCCGATGGCTGCCTTGATGTTTGCCAGCTTGTTGTTCTGGCCGATCTTAGCGGTCGCCCATGCGCCCGCCAGGCCGATGGCCGCGATGGCAGCCTTCGCCAGAATGTCCAGGCCGACGTTCACCAGCTCCAGAACGATGGGGTCGGTGGTGCCCGTTTCGGTGGTCTGTGCGCACGCTGCAAGCGACATGCAGAGCGTCACCAGCATTGCCAAAATGAGCATTGCTTTCAGGGCCTTTTTGTTGGTGTTTTTCATGGTGTTTTTCCTCCTTATTTTACCGCCTGAATGGCGGGATTTTATGATCACTTTTCGGGGGTGTTTGCGTCGTGGTAAAGCGACGCAATAATCACAGCTTTCAGCGTCTCGTGGCGCAGATTCAGATCAGTGGGGTTGACGTCCGCAGGGGTGCCGCCGTTGACGGCTCCGGCGTCCAGCAGCGCCTTCGCCTGCTCCTGCCAGTAGGCGGGCACGTCTTTCAGGTCCGCATAGGTGGGGTTGTCTTCTGCGATCACTTCGCGGATCAGCTGTTTCAGTTCGGCCTTGGTCATGCTGTCGATGTTCTCCTTTCCGTAGTCGGGGGCCGCATAGCCCACAATGTAGGTGTCGTTCAGATCGTACTGGCGACGCTTCACGGCGTTGCTGGTATTGCCTTCGATGGTGTGCAGAACACCGTCTTTCGCATACTCCACCAGGCCCGTGTGGGTGCTTTCTGCGGTGGATTTCTTATCCTTGAAGAAGACGATGTCAGCAGGCAGCGGGGTGTATGTGCCGCCGCAGGCCGCCGAAGGATGGAAGACGCCCTGCGCCTTAAAGAAGGCCATGCCGGTGCTGCATCCGCAGTAGGGCTTCACAATGTCGCGGGCGATGCCTGCCAGATAGTTGGTGACGTAACTTACCCACATAGCGCACCACGCCGCATCAAGCGGCAGGCTCCATGTCTTCAGGACCTCCGTGTTGTACCACCGGATATACTTGTCGTCGCCGGTCGGCTCGCACACGCCCAGCTCGCCGATGGCCTTCCGGACGATCTTCTTGCGGGTGTCGTTCACATCAGGCGTTTTCGTGGGCTGTGCGGGCTTCTCCGGCTCCTGTGCGGGTTGCGCGGTCTCCTTGTACCCATTCAGCCCTGTACGCTTGATAATGGCCGCATAGTCCTTGAAGGCGACGTCCAGATCGACGCGCCCATTGATGCCCGCCACGCTGCCAGAGCTGCTGCGCTGCCACATGCCGAAGCTGTAGGCCGTTGTCGGCTGGCTGGTCCACTGTGCCAGCCACAGATCGAAGCCTTTCAGATCGTCCATGTTCAGCATGTTCTTGCACCAGTTGGTGTTGCAGTAGAACGACGCATAATAGCCCGCGGCTTCAATGGTCGTGCAGAAGGCCGTCACCATAGCGGTCAGCACATCGCGCCCCAGCCCAGCCTGTTTGTTGTCCTCCAGATCGTAGGCGATGGGGTACAGGATGCGGCCCTTATACGGGGCGATCTGCTTCACTACCCACGCCGCCTCCTTGGCGGCCGCCTGGGCGCTTTTTGCGTAGCTGTAGAAGTAGATGCCTGCCTCCACGCCCGCAGCCAGTGCGCCCTCCACATTGGCCTTGAAATAGGTGTCCATCTTGCAGTTGTCGCCCTGGCTGCTGCCATAGCCGACGCGGATCATGGCGAACACAATGCCGTCTGCCTTGACCTTCTTCCAGTCGATCTTGCCCTGCCATACGGACACGTCAATGCCTTTAATGTTCATGTTTTCCTCCTTACTCCGCCAGCTGGTAGAAGTCCCCGATCAGAGCGGGTGGGCGGTAGCTGTCCGCTTTGAAGAATTGTCGAAGCACTTCGTAGGTCTTGCCGTCGTCGCTGAATCTGTCGCCGACATTGAAGGTGTGGCCGTCCTCCAGATCAGCCCAGCGCGGCACGGTGTCGTCGCCGCCGTCTCCGCCGCTGCTGTCCTCGACCAGCTTGTATTCGGACGGCACCAGATGCGGATAATGCGGCTCGTAGAGCGTGACGCCCTGCTCGTGGATCGGTGTGTAGACCTTGCCGTCCTGCGGGTCCCTGCGCTTCGCGCCATAGGGGACTAACTCGCCCCACACGAAGTGCAGCACGGTGCTGTCCTCCGGCTCTGTGCGAAGCAGGCGGAACAGCGTCCTGGCCGCCGTACTGCCGGGCAGAAGGTCGCTGCGCTTGTAGTGCTGCTGCGTGGTGATGTAAAGGTCGCCGTTGCTGCCGACTACGGCTTCGTTGCGGAAGATCGGGTCGCCGTCGTCGATCTCAGACCAGACGCGTGCGCCGCTTGTGACAGTGATCGTGCGCAGTTCCGTGTCTGTGTAGTCGCCCGCGTCCTTATCTCCGGCGCGAAGCAGCGCCGCCTTTGCGCGTTCGACATGGACCGCAGGAAGGCCGGTCAGACCGCCCGCGATCAGTGCGTCGTGGGTGGCTAAAATTGCCGCCCACAGATGCAGCTGCTGCTGCGCTTCTTCCTGCTTGTTCAGTTCTCTGGCTGCTGTCAGATTCATGCTTTTCCCTCCTTACAGGTAAGAGCCGCTTACGCCGTACAGCGCGATGGTGTCGCTGGTGCTCGCCTTCGTCAGTTTCACACGGACGCCCACAGCCCACTTCGTTGCCGTCTTCGTCTTGTTCGTGAACAGGTGCTTGCGGCCAGGGGTGACGGCCTCCCACGTCGGCGCGGCGTCCTTCGCGTTGTTGCACGCCTCCACGGTCAGATTGTTCTCCGCGCCCAAAAAGCGCACGGAAATAAGGACCTTTTCGGCCATGGCGTCCGTTTCGATGGCGTCGCGCTGCACGCTGATCATCGTGATGCTGCGGGAGAAGGTCACGACGCGCGTCGCGCTGTTTCCCGCGCTGTCGGTGACGGTGATCGTCATGCTGTGTTCACCAGCAGCCAGCGCCGCAAACTGTGCGGCCGTCAGGCCGAAGGTGTAGGTCTTTCCGCGCTCCGCGTCCGCAATGGTGCGCACCTCGCTGCCGTCCAGCGCCTCCACGATGGTCAGGGTGTCGCCGTCGTCCACATCGCCCACGGTGTAGGCTCTGGATGGGGGCGACGTCACCGCGCCCAGGTTGGCGTCGGCTCCGGAAACGGTCGGGTCGGCGTTGTGCGTTACGGTCTTGACCTGGCTCGTCGTATAGGCGCTGTACGCATCCTTGCTATCCTTCGCGCGGACGCGCCACTGCACGCTGTCCATCACCGTGGTGATGCCGGTGTCGGTAAAGCTGGTGTTGCTGCCGGTGTAGATCGTGGTCCATGCGTTCGTGTTGTTGCTCCATCGGTCCAGCTGGTAGGTGATGTCGTCGCTTTCTGGGTCGGTGGACGCCGCCCAGCTGATCGCTGCGTCTTTCCCGCTCTTTACGCTGTCCGGTACAGTGATGCCGGGGGGCGTAGTCGGGGCCTGATTCCACTGAATCGTGTAGTAGCCTTCGGAGTCAGGCTCGTCAGATACCAAGGTATCAGAGGACAGATTACAAAGCGGCAGGACGCCGACGTAGCCGCTGTACGCGCCGTCGTAGCTCTCGCTGCCGACCGAATAGACGAAGCGGACGCGGTACGCGTTGCCAGAGTACGGGGACCGCAGCCACCAGACCCAGTTGGCCGCGCTGCTGGGGTTGCTGGTATAGTTGCTGTTTGCGATGGCCTGCGGCGTGCAGGTGCGCAGGCGGGAGCTGACATTGCTGTTGAACAGTGTCAGAAGTGATCCCTCGGCGATGCCGTTCTCAGAGCCGAGGCCCACTTCCTGCTTGGACGGCAGGAAGAAGTCGTCGGTCACGGTTTCGCTGCCGCCGCCGTCCGTTGTGGGCTTCGCCACGGTCAGCGTGGTCGGCAGGATCGCAGCCAGGAACTGCGGAGAAAAGCCGGTCTTGAAGCCCGCCTCGGTGTCGTATGCGTTGTAGCCGCTCCAGACGTAGCTGGAGCCGGGCGCGCGGTCGTAGCTGTGCTGTGCCTGGTACCAGTTGGTGCCGGACTTGTTCAGCCACTGGCGGAGATTCGCCAGGCTGTAGCGGTTGTTGCCGTAGCTCTGCCGATTGCTGTTGCCGCCGCTCTCCGTCGCGTCGAAAGCTTTCAGGCACAGGATCTTTTCCGCGGCCAGCGTCGTGCTGTTTGCGGGATAGCCCGCGTGATTTTTGTCCGCGATCTGGAAGCCCACGGGGACGCCGTAATACTTCGACAGTGGGTCGCGTACCTTAGCACCCACGGCCAGAGTGCTGATCTTCTTGGACATGTTCGGGACTCCTTTCAAATATTGATAGGAATTGCTGATCGTATTTTGCCACCAGCTGCCTGCAATCCCCGTGCAGGGCATGGGCGCGCCAGCTGGTGTAGCTCTCCGCGATCTTCTCGCGGTCGATCTCGCCGCGTTGGTAAAGCGCGGCATACTTTCGCAGTTTCCGCTTCATGCGGTCTCTGCTGGATTTACGCACCTTGCGGATCACACGCCCGGCGTCGTCGATGTAGGTGTGGAAGCCCAGGAAGTCCAGGCCGTTGCGCAGCGGGAAGATGTTTGTCTTTTGATTCAGCTCCAGCCCGCGCTCGGCCAGGTGCTGCCGGATCACCACCAGGGCCTCCTGCAGCCGCTGCTTGCTCTCGCAGATGATGTAGAAGTCGTCCATATATCGGCCGTAATACCGGAAGCGCAGCTGCTCTTTGCAGAGGTGATCCAGCTGATTCAGATATAGCAGCGCGAAGATTTGGGACGATTGATTCCCGATGGGGATGCCCAGCGGGTCCGGCGCGCTGTCAATGATCTGGTAGGCAAGCGCCAGACAGTCAGGGTCGTGCAGATACTTCGCAACGTCCTTTTTCAGCACGTCGGGCCGGATGGATTGGAAGTAGTGGCGGACGTCTGCTTTCAGCACCCAGCCGTCAGCAGAAAAGCCGTTTTTGCGGTAGTATTCACGCATGAAGTCGCGCAGCCGATTCAGGCCAAAGTGCGTGCCTTTCCCCAGCTGGCTGCCGTAGTTGTCCAGGACGAATGGCTTGGTCAGCGCGTCATAGAGGACCTGATCGCAGAAGGCGTGCTGGACGATCTTGTCCTTGAAGCTGTTCGTCTGGATCAGGCGGCGCTTCGGCTCGTAGACGTAGAACGCGCGATAGCCGCCCGGCCGGTAGGTCCTGGTCTGCAATTCCCGCTGGATCAGCGCGACGGCCTCCAGCGCCGACGCTTCCACCTTGGCGACGCTGTTCTTCCACCGCTTGCCGCGGCGCGCTTTCAAATACGCGTCGTACAGGTTTCCCCATTCACATATTCTTTCGTAGTCTTTGCCCATAGTGGTGAAGCACCGCTGGCAGCCCAGCGCCGCGCAGCTGCGTGGTGCCAGGCGTCGGTGCTATGTGTTTATCCTCCTTCCGTTGGATAGGATAGGCTTTCCTTTGATGATGGGCCTCTGCTTTCGCCGCGCGGGCTACTCGGTCTCGGTAAATCCATCGAAGCGGCAGGACGCCGACGTTGCCGTTGTACGCGTTGTTGTTGTTCTCGCTGCCGTCCGAATTGACGTTGCGGACGTTGTTCGCGTTGCCAGAGTTCGGGGACCGCAGCCACCAGTTCCAGTGCATATAAAGCCTACCCTTTCGGTTTTGCGGGTCTCTATCTGAATCGCGCGGCGTCTTTCTTTCTCCAGGCCGCTGTCATGTACTTCACGTCCAGCACCCGCTTCGTCCAGAACTCGCAGGCGCGGTTGTCGATCTGCCCGTGGGTCTTTGCGATGTCCAGGAAGATCAGCAGCATCTTGCAGCCTGTCAGTGCAGACGTTTGCAGGTCGAAGCGCACCATGCACAATTTGGCGCGCCGCTGCGGATCGGTTTCGATGGCGGGGTTGATCTCGTTTGCTTCCACGATGGCCTCCAGAACGTCCAGTGCCTTCTCGTCGATCCGGTTGGATAGCGTGAAGCGAAGCCGCTTGTCGAACTTCTTCGTCCGGCTCATGGTCTCGTCCACCAGGCCTCTGGCCTTCGTGATGATCGTCAGTTCCTGGTCTTTGCGCTCACTCAATACAGGCACCTTCTTTCGCGGATAATAGCAACGGTTTCAGCCGTTGGCCCTTCGATTTCGTACACGCCGCCGCCCAGGATGCGCACCTCCGCAGGCGCGCCGTCCGGCCCGGTCCCGCAGATGCGAAGCGGGCCGCCCTCGCAGGGGCAGGGCATAGCGATTTCAGTAATAAGGGATGCGATCAGGCAGCTTGCCTCGCTGTCGCTGCAGGCGATCCTAATCATGCGGAAATGTACTGGCCCGATTTGTTCCAGACGCCGTCCGCCACGGAGACGTTAGACAGCGCAGCGAAGTCCAGGGCGAAGTTGATGCCGCCCGGCATGTCCCCGCTGATCAGGTCCGTCAGCAGGTCGATGCTGTTCTGGTAACTGTTCAGCAGCTCCTGCAGGCCCTGAATGTCCGCGATCACATGACTGTGCGTCACCAAGGCGTACTTCTCCAGCTCTTTGCGGCGGACCAGCCCTTCCGGGCTGATCACGGCCGTAACGTTGGCGACATTGCTGACGATCATGCTGATCTCCATCGTCAGCAGTTTGCCGACTACGTCTCCGGCCGCGCGCATCTGCACGGGGTCGTCCTGCATGGGAACGTAGCAATAGACCACATCGCCCTCGTCAGGATCAGACGCCAGCAGCGCAGCTTCCTTGGCAAGAAACGCCGTTTTCACGTCGTTGGACAGCACCTGCAGCACGACCTTGACTTCGCCCGCTGCGGGGGTGCTGATGGCGACGATGGTCGCGTCCATAACGTAGGACGCCAGCGCCGTCATGCTGGCGGGTGGGGTCCCCGCAGGCAGGTCGCCGCTGCCGATCTGCGCGCCCGTGATATTCAGGGTGCTGTTCGTTGCCAGGATTTTGCCCAGCAGCGCGCGGCCCTTTTCGGTGATAACAGATCCTTCTGCCATGTTTTAGTCCTCCTTTGTTTTGATCTGCATTGTGATTTCCTCAAACAGCGCCACGCCGATGCCGAAGCGCCCCGCGGTGGCGAAGCTGTTTGTGTACGGCGGGATGGTCAGCGTGATGTCTTCCAGAAGTGTGGCCCCCGCGTAGACCGTGCCGCCCGTCTTCACCGGCGTGCGGAAGTAAATCTCTTTTCCAATGCCCGCGGCCATGATCCGCTTGATGATCGGCGCGGTGTTGGCTGCATACGCGATATACTCCGGCGCGATGTCGGCCTCATCCATGATCACGCGGCACTTCGCGGGGAACAGCTCGACGACCTCCACCTGCTCCGGATCAATGTCAAACAGCACGCTGGTGGCTGTGATGATGGTGTCCACGTCGCCGCCAGACAGCAGCGCGGTGACTTTTACCTTGATCATCAGACGATAGAAACGGTCGTCGGCTCCGTCTCTCCGGACGCCGAAGTTCCGGCCCATACGGTCCAGGGTTGCGCCCTTGGCGTTGTCGATCCCTCGCCAGACGGCGATCACCTGCAGTGTGTCTTCCACGCCCCACAGAGCGGATGCGAACAGCTGGAACAGCTTGCCGATCAGGCTGTCGGGGTCCTTTGTGTAGGCTCCGGTCAGCTTCTCCAGCATTTTAAGCACCAGAACGATCACGTCACGATCACCACCTTGTCCGTGCCGGTGATCGCCTTCTTTCTGGCGTCGATGGCGATGTTGTTCTTGCTCCAGGTCTTGCCGTCCGTGCTGACTTTCAGCGTATAGTCCACCACGCCCGGCGTGTTATTCACAGGGCACATCAGCCGGTTATAATAGACCGTCTCGCCGATGGCGAGACCGCTTTCCGCAATGTCCCCAGCTGCGCTGCCGATGTACTCGACGATGGCAGCCTTCAACGCTGCATCGCCCGAATAGGCGTCGGACGTCACCAACTCGCTGATCTGCACATAGATCGGCACCGGCGTCGGGCGGGAGAACTTGATCATCCGCAGCTTGCCGCTGGCGTCCAGCACCTGCGCTGACTGCCCGCCGTAGGTCTGGATGCCCGCAGCCTTCCGCGCGTGGATGGCTACCGCGATGTCGGCGTCGGTGCCGCCGTAGACGATGGCCTCGATGCTGTGCGGCGGCAGGCCGTCGCTGTCTGTCTCGTCTGTTTCGTTCTCCCACACAACAGCGGTGACGATGCCCGGCACCTCCAGCAGCTGTGCGCGGATGGCGTCGGTGTTGCTTCCGCCCGGCTTGTCCACGCTCGACAGGTATCGCTCGCGGAACTCCTGATCCGTCTCGCGATTTCTGCCGCCCACGGTCGCCGCAGCGTTGGTGACGCTGATCGCGGCCGCCAGAGGCGTGACAACAGTGTCAATCGTCCCCGCGGCCACATTCCCATCTGGTCCTGCCTCAAACGCCTGGATCGGCACAGTGGCCGTGCCGCTGCTTCCGATGGTCACGTCCTCCAGAGTGACGAAGCGCTGATTGTTGCGCGCCTGCACGATGAAGCCTGCGTAGATCGTCGCACCGGCGTCGCCGGTGATCGTGATGCTGCCGGTCGCTTTCTGCGCTGCCAGCACGCGGATGCCGATAAACGCGCCCAGGCGGGCCAGGCTGACGCCCGCGGCTGTGTCGATGAAGCCGCTGTTGTAGACGTCCTCGGCCAGCTGCCAGGTCAGACCGGCAAACCACGCGAAGATGCGCAGGAAGATGCCCAGCGGGCTGCGAACGGACAGGTTGACGGTGCTGCCGAACAGCTCCTTCGCCTTTACCTCGAAGGCGTCCAGCAGATCTGCATAGCTCGGCCGCAGGAATCCGCGTTCAGTTAATCCCCAGTTGTCGTTCACGCTTTCACCTCCAGACTGATGGGGGTCCCATCTTTCAGCCGTCCGGTGAAGGCCGCGGCGATGCTGCGGCCGTTGCGCGTCACGGTCAGGCTGTCGATGTATTGCACGTTGGTCTCCTGGAAGATCGCCGTGCGGAGGACGGTTTCAGCGTCGCCGTCGCCGTCCGCGATGATTTGGTCATAGTCGGTGCCGTGGTCTGTGTCCAGGAACCACTCACCCTTGAAGGTCTCCAGCGTCAGCCGGACACATTGTGCGACGGTCTCAGCGTCACCGATCAGCTCCAGACTTCCGCTGTCGTCCAGTACAAGGTCTTGCGTCTCCTGGTCAATTCTCAGTGTGATGTTCTCCATTTGGCCTCCTTACTGCGGGCCGCCCGTCGTGCCGCCGCTGTCGCCTTGGTGCGTGTGCGTCGTCATTTCAATACCACCAGCCGACAGCGTACCGGTCACGGTGACGTTGCCGTTGATCTTCACACCGTCAGCAGAAACAGCGATATAGGTGCCGCCAGCCGCCACCACGACGGCGTTGCCCGGCAGGCCGGTCGGGGCCTTTCCATCCGGACAGACGCCGCCGACGAACAGCCCGTCCTCCGGCGCATGATTGCGGGCCGTGTTTGGCTCCGCCTCCGCGCCGGTTTGAAGAACTGCATCGGCGTCGAAGTCTGACACAATCACCCAGCCGACGTCTCCGCGCTTGTACCACGGGCGGATCGTGAACTCGCCCGCGCACAAGCAGGCGACGCGCAGCCCCATCAGCGGAGCCGCGCTGGCGTACTGGCCGTCGATGCTCTCTTTCACCAGTGGCTGCACGTCCACGGTCATTTTGTCAGGATAAAAAGCCAGGACCTTGACAGGCATGGAGACGCGGACGCCCGCCCTGTTCTTCTCGCTCTCGGCGGCGCGCAGGTCCGATTGTCTGCTTCCGTAGCTCATGCCGGTTTTACCTCCACAGTAGTTTTCCAGTTGCCGGACCGCGTTCCCTCATGGACGCCGGAGACCACCATGAAGGTGCCGTTGGTCTGGCTGTCGCGGATCACGATCTTGTCGGCGACGCCGATGTGGTAATTCAGCAGACAGTCGCGGGACAGGTTGCCCTCATCTTCTGCCTGCTGGCTGCGTGTCTTCTCCGTCGCCGTGGTCTTCGTGTTGATGTTCTGGCTTTCTGATGTTGATGCTGATTTCAGCAGGCCCGTCTGCGGCGTCAGCAGATAGCCGGTCGTGATCCCTTCCTCTGGCGGGTTTATGATGATCTGCCCGCAGCGGATCACCAGCCTGGACTTGCAGTCGCTGCAGGCGATCTCTGTCAGCACGTCTTTCAGCTTCCCGCGGCAGACGCGACAGCCTGGGTAGTGCTTGTTCTCCGCCAGCTTCACCATCGCCACCTCCACGCCGAAGATGTTCAGCAGGTCGTCGATGATGTCCTTGGCGTACATCCCCGCCTTGTAGGTCTTGTTGACATAGGTGCCCAGCCATTCCTCCAGACAGTCGGCCGCTGTGATCTTGGTGATGATGTCCAGGTTTTCGTGCTGGTGGGAATAGTCCGCGATAGCGCCGACGAAGATGCAGCCGACGTCGCCCTTGTAGCCCGCGGTGATAATGACGGCGACGCCTTTTTTCAGCGACGCCCTTGTAGATGGGGACAGGTTGTAGACCTCCAGCTGGGCGGTCGATACTTTCGCGCGGTCCTCGAACTGCACCTTGAAGGAAAAGTTCAGCCCATCCAGCGTGTATTGATTGCCGCCCAGCGTCAGGGTGGCCTGTCTTAGCCACATGCGCATCAGCTCTCACCCCCTGGCCGGTCGAACAGATACAGGCGTACCTTCGTGCCGAAGTTGTCGTAGGTGATCGTGTCGATCTCATCGCCGGTCAGGCACAGCGGGCAGATCACCGGCAACGGGTAGCGTTCGTCGTTGAAGGCTTCAAACAGCGGCTTGCCGTAGCGAAGCACTTCGCCGTAGACCAGCGGCGTGTTGCCGCCGCTGTTGCTGATCTCCAGACTGACGGTGAAGAAGTCCGCCGCTTCGTTGTAGGCGAACGTCATGCGGTAGGTGCGGTCCGTCAGCTTCACCAGTAACGAACAGGGAACACGATCACTGTCAACGTCGATGAAGTGGATCTCCTGTCCACTCTCGATCAATTTCATTTAATCGCCTCCCTGTTGTACCCTGCATAGCTGGGGTTTGTCCGTCCCGTCGCCACGGATGGGTTTGTGTTCTTGCTGTTGAAGCTCGCCACATAGGCGGCATAATCGCTGCCCGTTGTCACAAGCCCGTTTTGCGTGGTGGACTTTGCAGACTTGGCAGCCGACGCCGCCACCGGCGCGCTGGCGTCCTGCTGACTCATGGCTGGGGCTTGGATGTCCACGAACGCTGCCGACGTGATCGTGATCTGCTGGAAGCTCACGGTGAAGCCGAAGCCCGCAGCGTTGTCAGGGGTGCGGGTCCGTTTCAGATTTGTGATCAGCAGATTGTTGAACGCCTCCGCGCCCCTGTAGGTCAGAAGGTCGCGGTTGCGCCACATCGCCTCCAGCGTCGCGTAGCCTGCGGCGGTGGAGACGATGCCGGTGATAGAGAACTTGATCGGGTCCAGGACGGCGTGGTCGGTGATCTTGCCGCCGCCCTCGATGGGGTTGCTTGTCACCTGGCTGGACATGGTGGGGGACTCGTTGGTGATGGTGCCCGTGCGGTCGAACACTACCGTCCCGCTGTCGCCGCTCAGAATATAAGACATTCGTCACCCCTCCTTATGCCAGAGACGCCTGCAGCGCCTCGATGTTCGTGTCCTCGTTCTGCATCTGTCGGTAGGCGTTCCGGCACATTTGCAGGAACCATGCCTTCGTCTGCTCCTTTTCCTCGTCGCTGGCGTCGCCGGACATGGTAACGCTGATCTGCGGGGCAAAAGTGATGGACTTGGAGCGGCGGGACGTGTTGATGATGTTCTCAGTCTGATCCGCAGGAATGATCTGGCTGCCGCTCGGCAGGATCGCCATTTCGCCGCCCTGCTCGTTAATGCGGGTCAGGCCGCCGCCGAAGTCGTTCGTGCCGCTGGCGTGGCCCTGCACGGGTGTCGAAGTAACGCCGCCCGCACTGATCGTGATGCTGCCCACGCTGTTTATGGCGTTTTTCAGCTTTTGCAGCTCCGTGATCGTCGCCGACACGGCGCTGGCTGCCGCCGTCTTCATGCGGTCCCACGCGCTTTCCGCCTGCGCCGCCATAGCGCCGTAGGTGTCGTTCGCGCTGGTGCCGATTTCCTCCAGGCCGCTGGTCGCCGTCTCTTTGGCGGCTCCCCAGCTTTCCTCGGCCATGATCGGGGCGGTGTCCATCGCGGACTGGATCGCGCCGGTGTAGGCGCTGGTGTCCGGAATTTCAACCGCGGGCATTTCTATCGTGCCGATGTCCGGAATGGACGACGCCACGCTGTTGGTGCTCTCGGCCAGGTCCTCCATGCCGCCCTGCGCTTCCTTTGCGCCGCCGAACAGGTTGTCGAAGAAGTTCACCACAGCGCCAACGCCGTCAGCTACCCAGCCGATGATCGTGCCGATCACATCGGCGACGATAGTCAGCATCTGGCCGATCACCTGTAGGATCGGGGCGATGGCTTGCAGCAGCGGGGCCACGACGCCCAGCAGCTGCGCGATGGGCGGCAGGATCGCCGACGCGATCGTGGAGATGATCGGCATGAGCGGGACCAGGATGTCATTGCACACGACGTTCAGGATCGTGGTCAATGGGGGCAGCAGCGCACCCACCAGCATGGACAGGATCGACGCCAGCGGGGGCAGCAGCGTCGCCGCCAGATTCCCGATCACGGGGATCAGCGGCTGCATCACTTGGAAGATCAGCGCCAGTGCGTCGCAGAACACAGGCAGCAGCTGGCTGCCCAGCTGCACCAGGATTGGGATCGCCTGCGACAGACCGTCCGCCAGCAGGTCCACCAGCTGCATGAGCATCGGCTCAATGGTGGGCCAGCTGTCGATGATCGTGTTGAAGAAGGTCGTCAGCACGGGGGTGAACTTTGCACCAGCATCGGCCAGGAAGTCCGCCCATATACCCTTGACGCCCTTGACGCTGTTGGTGTAAGAGCCTGCCGTGCGGGTGACGTCCTGCTGCGCGTCGCCGGTCTGCGCCAGGATCGCGTTCCAGCGGACCTGCACCTTCGTGGCTTCGTCCAGAGTGTTGAACTCGTCGGTGATCCCCATCTGGAGCATGGACTGCTTGATGGCCGTATCGTTCAAAACGATGCCCATGCTTTTCAAGCCCTCGGTCTGGCCCATCGGGCGGCTGCGCAGCTTGCCGCGCAGCTTCGGGATGATGCAGTAGGCACAGTGGTTGTCGCAGCCCTCGGCGATCTTCAGATAGGCATAATACTCCGGCGTGGTCAGGATACGGCCATCCTCCGACTGATCTGCATTGATATCGTCGAAGCGCTTGTAGCGCTTGCCGCTCAGCACCTGCCCGACCGCGTTGGCAACGTCAAAGTAGGAGCCGGTGCCAAGCACGCCGTCGACCTCCGGCATTTCCTGCAGAATCTCCTCCTGATAGCGCTGCGCAAGACAGCCGGTGACCAGGATCTTCTGAATCCGGCCCTCCGCCTTGAGCTGCGCCATGGCGAGAATGTTGTCGATGGCCTCGGTCTTTGCGGACTCGATAAAGCCGCAGGTGTTGACGATGACGAGCTCCGCACCGTCGGGGTCGGGGCTGATCTCATACCCTGCCTGCCGCAGCAGCCAGAGCATATGCTCGGCATTGACCTGATTTTTGGCGCAGCCAAGCGAGATCATGCCTATCGTGTGGGTCATGGTATGTAGTCCTCCGTGTTTTCCTCCAGCTCCAGATCTGCGCGGTAGCGCCGCAGACCCGCCTGGATATCCTTCCAGCTGTGACCGCGGCGAATGAGCGCGTCCACAGTCCGTTTCACTTCTTTGTCGTCCGGGTCCTTCCCCTGCCAGCGGCGGGCCAGA
>ENA-USUJ01001839-USUJ01001839.1-human-gut-metagenome-genome-assembly--contig:-NODE-1839-length-17185-cov-6.979483_pt1 | contig 17185 bp, 12 predicted proteins | sample MGYA00250061_ERZ773398 | MGnify/ENA primary metagenome ERZ773398 (study PRJEB29103, sample SAMN06111992) | human gut metagenome | biome: human gut; feature: ankylosing spondylitis patient; material... | reverse complement strand
GAAGCAGCAGATGCATTCGTAAACCTCGGTAAGTGGGAAGCAAACCCGAAGGGTCTGAGCTGGGGCGTTCCGTCCTCTGGTAAGCAGATGGTTAAGAGCGGTACCTTCGCAGATGGCGATGTATTCCTTTCTCTGTACTACAACATTCCGGACGAAGCAACTGTTGAGAAAATTGCAAAAGCAAACAATCTGGAACTGAAGCACAATGCTGAATACGGTGCTTACTATGAATTCCCGCTTGTTTTCGAACGGGAAAAGCTGAACAACAAGGATGGTAAGCTGCTTGACTGGGTTGGCACAAACAACACCAAGGTAAATGCAACTTATGTAGACAGCAACCTGATTGTTAAGGTTTCTGACACTGGCGAAACCACAACCACTGCTACAACCACATCTGGTGGAGATACAACCACAACAGAAGTTGTTACAACTGCTTCTTCTGCACCGGTTACCACTTCTCCGGATGCAACCACAACCACCACATCTGTTTCTTACAATGGTGAATCCTTCGAATGGGTACTTGGTAAGTATAAGGCAGATGGTTCTTATGAACCGAGAACCTTTGTAAAGGCTGGTCAGAAGTCCGCTTCTGCTGTTGCTCCGAAGGTTTATGGTGATCCTGGCATCAACTCCGCAAACATCCGTCTGGAAGGCGATGCTGCAAAGGCTCTCCTGGCAGCAGGTACTTATGTTGGTCTGACTAAGAATGCGGACTATGATACACAGCTGGCTGGCGAAGGCGGTACCACTTGGTTGGATAACGCTGCACAGCTCCGGTTTGCATTTGCTTCCAACGATGTAAACAACACCAACAATGCAAAGACTGCTGATGGTTCTGCAATCGGCGAACTCGTTTATGATATTCCGGATGCAGAAACTGTTAAGAGCATTGCTGATCAGTATGGCATTAGCCTGGTAACTGGTACAGACGATGAAGGCAACGAAGTAAGCTACTATGAATTCCCGCTGACTTGGAGCGAAGCTGTTGGCGAACACGGCGAAACTGCAACCCAGTGCGGTTCTTATGTAGATGGTGCATTGGTTGAAATTCCGTATGATCAGTATACAAGACGGGATGGTACAATCTGCGTAGTCGTTCCGAGCGAAACCACTACAACAGCAGCTACCACCACAACAGCAGAAGTTACTACTACAACAGAAGCTGTTACAACCGCAGCAGTTGATACTACAACAGAAGTACCGGCTACTACTACAACCGCAGCAGCTACCACTACGACTGAAGCAGCTACTACCACAACGGAAGCAGCTACCACTACTACAGAAGCAGCTACTACCACAACGGAAGCAGCTACTACTACAACAGAGGCAGCTACCACAACTACTGAAGCAGCTACCACAACAACGGAAGCAGCTACCACTACTACAGAAGCAGCTACCACAACAACGGAAGCAGCTACTACTACAACAGAGGCAGCTACCACAACTACTGAAGCAGTTACTACTACAACGGAAGCAGCTACAACTACAACAGAAGCAGCTACTACAACTACAACCACTGAAGCTACAACAACTTCTACAACTGAAGCAACTACTACAACCTCTGCTACTACAACACAGCCGCAGCCGAATGTAACAACAATCGTCTTCGAACTGGCTGACCCGAACTTCTACTTCTCTGTAGATGAAAGAGAATTCAAGGCAACTGATCTGTTCAAGTCCGTAACATTGATTTCGACAGATGCTGATGGCAAGATTGTTTCTCAGGAAGACATCATTGACAAGGTAAACTTCAACGGTGCAACTCCGAAGAGCACTTATGTACAGGCTGACAAGTACTATGCAGGAACAATTCAGGCATACTACAACAATGGTACAGAAAACGTTCTGATTCCGGATGCTACCCCGACCGTTTATATCGGTGTTAAGGGCGACGCTGACTTGAATGGACTGGAAGATGTACCGGATGCTGTTTCAATTCTGACTTACTATGCAAAGATTGCTGCTGGTCAGCAGGGTATCGTATTCAATGAAGATCCGATGCTGAACAAGCTGGCATACTTCCTGGCAGATGTTGATACAGAATCTAAGGCTGGCGAAAATACAGATGGCAAGCTCATGGAAGTAAATGATGCAGTTTATGTCCTGACTTACTATGCGAAGAAGGCAGCTGGTCAGGGTCCGACATGGCCGGATGTTATTCCGTCCCTGAAGTCTCTGGAAGGCTCTATGTGGTACGAAGGCTAATTTGCCTGAAACCATGTGATTTTAGACAACATGTTGTGACAGATGTGACATGACAGAAAAAGAATTCCCCCGGTGCAAGTGATTGCATCGGGGGATTCTATTTCATCTTGACAATACATAAGATGTCTATTGACAAGGAAAGTGGATTGTGTTATACTAAAAATGGTAAATTAGAACCTTGTAAGAGATTGCAAGGTTCTGATTTCATGAAACGGAGTGTTTTTATTTGGGAATCGGTGAAATTTGTTTGCTTGGAGTCGGTCTTTCGATGGATGCCTTTGCAGTTTCAATTTGTAAAGGACTGCAAATGCGGAAGTTTAACTGGAAGCAAGCCCTCTGGATGGGTATCTTCTTTGGCGGCTTTCAGGCACTCATGCCGTTGACAGGTTGGCTGTTGGGTGCATTGTTTGCAAAGCATATCATGCGGTACAGCCACTGGATTGCATTTGTTTTGTTGGCGTTTATCGGAGGGAAAATGCTGTTGGAGTCCATCCGACAGAAGAAGGAAGAACCTTCCGAGGAAACCGCAGTCTGTCCCAACAAGGTGGATTTCTGGGAACTGTTTTTGTTGGCAGTTGCCACTTCCATCGATGCTTTGGCGGTTGGTGTCACCTTTTCCATAATGCCGGATGTCAATATTTTTCTGTCTATTTTGTTGATTGGCAGTATTACATTTTTATTTGCTCTGGCGGGCGTAAAAATTGGAAACCTGTTCGGCGACCGATTTGAAAAGCAAACCGGCATATTAGGCGGCTGTATTTTGCTGGCGATTGGCGTGAAGATTCTGCTGGAAGGGCTGGGAATCATCGGCTAAATCAAAGCAAAATTCACAGCAGCAATAAGGGGAGGATGTGAAAGCGTGCGAGGAAAGAAAATCGTACTGGACTTGGAATTTATTCCGTATAGGCGGAAGCAGGAACCCTATTGCGTACATGAGATTATTGAAATCGGAGCGGTTGCTCTGGATGCAGACAATGAAATCTATGACGAATTTCAGATGTATGTAAAACCACAATATGGAACAGTTCCGCCGTTCGTTACGGCGATTACAGGCATTACCAATGAAATGCTAGTGGGGCAGGTTTCCTTTTCGGAGGCAATGCAGGCGTTTGAAGCTTGGCTGCCACAGGAGGACTCTTACCGCTTTTATACTTGGAGTGGCAGCGACCAGCATGTTTTTCAGGCAGAAGCTGAATGGAAAGAACGTCCGTTGCTGGGCAATTTCTATGGCTGGTGGGTGGATTTACAGCGGCTGCACCAGCGAATTTATGGCTTTTCCAAACCGATGAAATTAGTAACCGCACTGGGTTCGATGCAGATTTATTTTGAAGGAACAGAACATGGTGCGTTGGCAGATGCTCGGAATACGGCAAAGATTTTGCAAGAACTTTCCGATGTTCGCCGTGTCAAAAATAATTTCTCAACTTCTCATGTTACCTATAATATTGCTAGTGACCATACAAGCGGCGGTTTTACGATTGGACGATTGCCCATTCGGAAAACGGCACATAGTGGGAAAAAATAAGAAAATCCCGTTGGACAAGAAGCGACTGTCCAGCGGGATTTTTTTGTCTGTTTAATCCTGTAAACAAGGGTGATACTGCTGCATGATGGTTTTATAGATGAACCGATGCCCCTTGCGATTTGGATGAATGCCATCCTCACAGAGCAATGCCTGATAGCCATGCTGTGCGAGAAATGCACTCCGGATATCAACCACTGGAACGTGTAGCTTTTGTGCTAATAGGAGCACTTTCATGTTATACATTTCCTGCCAGCGGTAAATCGTATCCACACCGCCCAGCCAGTGCAGAATGTTGTCTGGATGCAGGTTGCGAGAAATCCATTGAAAATACCGTTTCGGTTCGAGTGGCGGCAGTGTTAAAAGAATCGGGTTGCCTTTTTTCTCCTGAATCAGCTGAATGGCTTTTGTATAGAGGGCTTCAAACTGTTTCAGTGGAGTATGCGGTTCATGGTGTGCCTGCGGTCGTTCTGAAACGGCACTCCAGTCAAAATCGCAGTCGTTTCCGCCAAATTCCAGAAACACATTCTGATAACTTGCGAGTTGGTCGGTGTGATGGGTGATAATAGATAAGCCCTTTTGAATGGTGCTGCCCATAACAGAGAAGTTATGCAGGGCAGTGGAAGGGGAAATCCATTCGGTGATTTCTTTTTTCAGGCTGCTGTAACGGTGGGTTTCCGCATCTAAGACAATGCCTTTGCTAATCGAATCGCCGAAAATGCCGATTTGAAGTGTCTGTTCCATAAGAAAACCTCCTGATTATTTCAATCCACAGTCGGTAATTCACAGAGTCTGACATGTCAGCAGAGGGCTGACTGTGGTTTGCCTCGTGTCAGTGGGGGATACCGATTTCTCTCCGCCAGCCACTGACAGTCACTTTCTTATTTGCAATTCCTCTCACCACCTGTAGGGGTGGGAGAATCCTTGCTGTTATTCGTTGAAACGGCTTGCGATGGGTCGTAGACCGATTTTTTATGATAGATTCCAGCAGCGACGGGCTGCCGGAAAGGATGCTCGATGAAAAAACGGACGCTCCGAAGAACGTCCGCCGTTGGTGTGACCGAACCTATAAGCCGAGTTCTGTCGAGTATGGTAATTTATCTCGACTGTACGTCGCCGCACAGCTCTAGCCGTCATTACGCCATCCCCACCGGGTCAGTGTTAGAATGCCGCACCAATAGACGTTGCATCGGATAAGGTTTACATAGCAGCATAGTCACCTATACTCTGGTGTGCTCTTACCACGCCTTTCCACCCTTACTTTCCGAAGAAAGCGGTATCTCTCTGTTGCACTTGCTCTAGGGTCGCCCCCGGTTGCCGTTAGCAACTATCCCACCCTGCGATGCTCGGACTTTCCTCATGGATGTACTGGAAACCAGCATCCACGCTACCATACAGTTCGCTCACTCTTTTATTGTACAAGAAAAATAGGGAATTGTCAAGTATCATTTTTATAGAATCTGAGAACTTTTTGTGCGAAAAAGTCGGATTCTTTAGCAGTTCCAAGCGTCTAATGTTTCCAGAATTTCAGCGTATACAACTGCCTTGTTGCGTTCGTTGAGAATTTCGTGCCGCATCCGAGGGAACAGCGTGCTGTTTACATTCTGGTAGCCCAGTTCTGCCATGCGGTCAACAGCCTGTTGAAAACGGGTATCATTGCCCCGACAAGGGTCATCGCCGCCGGAGAAAAACCAAATCGGCAGCTCTGGCTGTGTAATCGTCCAGTCTTTGGTGTTGTAAGTGGTATTTAACAGGGCGAGCAGGACAGCATAGCCGTTTAATGTGAAGTGAAATTGACAGAGTGGGTCGGCATTGTAAGCATCTACAACCGCTTCATCGCTGCAAATCCATGTGTTAGAACGGGATTCCGAGCGGAACGGACGCTGAAACGTATTGTATAGAATACGGTCAATGCGTTTGCTGTGGCTGGTATCGCCCCGATGCACAATGACTCGATTTAAAATAGACTGCATACGGGTCATTGCCGGCAGCGGAGAGGGTGAACCACTGAGAATCAAACCGTCCAGAATGTCCGGATACTGCCGCAGATAGCAGCGAGCAATGAGCGAGCCCATGCTGTGCCCCAGCAGATAGAGCGGCAGCCCTGCATATTGCGTTTGAATCCATTCTGTCATCTGGTGCAGGTCGGCAACGAGTGCTTCTGCACCGCCTTCCCCGAAATAGCCCAGCGGAATGGTGTCGCTGATGCTTTCCCCATGTCCCCGATGGTCATGAATCAGGCAGATGTAACCCTGTTTGGTGCAGTGGCGGAGAAAATCTAGGTAACGTTCTTTGTGTTCGCACATACCGTGGGAAACCTGAAGAATCCCACAAGGCACGGTTTCTTCCTGCGGCAGGAGCAGCAAGCCCGACAGCGGTAAGCCGTCTTGGTCAGAGAGCAGGGTAAATGGCTGAATGGTCGTTGGCAGCATAAGCAGAAGTCCTCTCTTTCTAAAGTCAGTCACAGTGGAAACAGGGCTGTTTCCGTTTTGTTGGAATTAGTATACCAGAAAAAATCGGGTTTGTCCAGCACACTTTTTCTGTTTTTGTTGTCACTTTCCGAATCCCTTTTTCCAAATCGCAGAATTTGCAGAAAAAATAAAATTTTTTTGCAAAAACACTTGAAATTCTGTTTGCTGTGTGGTATAATAAAAATTGTCACGGCGGAGTGTGTGCAGCTGCACAAAGGCTCTGCTGTCGGATCCATTCCGGAATATCGGTGTGCGGGTCCTGTGCAACAAAGCACCGTGAACCATGTCAGGCGGGGGACCGAGCAGCATTAAGCGGATCGTTTTGTGTGCCGCAGTCAACCTGCACACCCATGTTCCGGAATTTTTTTGTATTTTGGAAAACGACAGAAAAAGGAGGCGGATTCCATGTACAAAGCATTATATCGGACATGGCGTCCGATGTCGTTTGACGATGTGATTTCTCAACCGCATATCACAGAAACCTTACAAAATCAAGTGCGTACCGGAAAGACGGCACATGCTTATTTGTTTACGGGTTCTCGTGGGACGGGGAAAACCACTTGTGCCCGCATTCTGGCGAAAGCTGTGAACTGTCCGCACGCTGTCAACGGCAATCCTTGTTTGGAATGTGACATCTGCAAAGACGCTGACCGTGGAATTTTGTCCGATGTGATTGAAATTGATGCGGCATCGAATAACAGCGTAGAAGATATTCGGGATTTGCGGGAAGGTACGGTTTACCGTCCGGAACGCTGTGCCTATAAGATTTATATTATTGACGAAGTGCATATGCTTTCTGGAAGTGCATGGGGAGCATTGCTGAAAGTCATGGAAGAGCCGCCAGCATATGTGAAATTCATTCTGGCGACCACAGAGATGCACAAAGTTCCAGCCACGATTTTATCTCGGTGTCAGCGGTTTGCATTCCATCGGATTCGGTTGGAAGATATCGCTGCCCGACTGCGATACATTGCAGAAAAAGAACAAATTCCGCTGGCAGAAGGGGCAGATCTTCAGATTGCCCGCTGTGCAGATGGCGGAATGCGAGATGCGATTTCCCTGTTAGACCAGTGTGCAGCAGTTTCCGAGGGAGCGATTACGCCGGAAGCCGTTGCGGAGGCAGCTGGTGTATCGGGTCGAGCACCGCTGTTTCGGATTCTGGAAGATGTTCTGCAAAATCGGCTGGGCGATGCATTGAAAGAAGTCGATGCCTTGTATCAAGGCTCGAAAGATATGGCAAGACTCTGCGAGGAGTTGACAGAACAGCTGCGGAATATGATGCTGCTGAAAGCCGGCAATGTTCCGGAAGAATTGCTGAGTTGTCTGCCGGAGGAACTCCCACAGCTGCGGGAACTGACCAGTCCGGTGACGATGGAACAAATCTTGCGTGCAATTTCTGTTTTGCAGGATTGCCGAGAACGGATGCAGCGAAATCCGGGCAAACGAACAGAATTGGAATTGGCGTTGATTCGGCTGACACTGCCAGCAACGGTACAAACACCGCTTGCAGCGATGCCAGCAGCAGCCCCAGCACCAAGACCGATGCAGCCAAGACCGGTTGTAGCAGCTGTCCAGCAGGCAGAAGTATCAACGCAATCGCCTGCACCACAGCCGACACCAACCCCAGCACAGACTACACAGGAACAGATTCAACCCGTTTCCCAGTGGGCAGATATTTTGGAGGCATACCGGAGTGTGAATCCGGCAGTTTCCGGCAGCCTTGCGGAATCGGATGCCTATATTCGGGGCGGAACGCTCTTGATCGTTGCAAAGAATCCGTTTTTCCTGACCCTGCTGAAAAATCATGAAAACGCCCGTTCGCTTGGCGATACGGTACGACAGATTTTAGGGCAGGAATATAAAATCCTTGCAAAATGCAGTAATCCGGCACAGACGGAAGTTTCTCCGGTGCAGACACTGTTGCAAAAAGCCAAAGACAGCAATCTTGAAACTGCTGTGGAATAAAAAATTTTTGATTTAAATTCATTCTTTAAGGAGATCTCAATCATGAAAGCAAGATTACCAAAGCAGAATATGGGCGGTGCCCAGAATATGAATGCAATGATTCGTCAGGCACAGAAGATGCAGGATGAAATCACCACCTTACAGGAAGACATCGAAAACAGAGAATTTTCTGCAACCTCTGGCGGCGGTGCAGTTTCCGTTGTTGTAACTGGTAAGAAGATCATCAAGTCCCTGACTATCAACAAGGAAGTCGTTGATCCGGAAGATGTAGAAATGTTGCAGGATCTGGTCATTAGTGCCATCAACGAAGCTGTAAACCAGGTAGAAAGCACAACAGAAACCGAAATGAGCAAGATTACAGGTGGCGTATCTCTGCCGGGTCTGTTTTAATCCATGGCAGACAGCAATGCACTGCCCATGGTGCTGTTGGCAGAACAGTTTGCAAAGTTGCCGGGAATCGGCATGAAATCTGCCCAGCGTCTGGCGTATTATCTGATTTCCAGACCAGAAGAAGAAGTACAGGCATTTGCAGATGCAATGATGCACGCCAAAAAAGCGATTCACTATTGCGGCTGCTGCCAAAATCTCACTGACCAAGCAGTCTGTCCGATTTGCAGCGATGATACCAGAGATCATGGAATCATCTGTGTGGTGGAAGCACCGAAAGACGTTGCCGCTTTCGAGCGTACCAACGAATATCATGGCGTTTACCACGTTTTGCACGGGCTGATTTCTCCGCTGACCGGTGTCATGCCGGAACAGCTGAAGATTCGGGAACTGTTGGTACGGTTACAGAGCGGAACGGTTCGAGAAGTCATTATGGCAACGAATCCCACTGTGGAGGGCGATGCCACAGCGATGTATCTCGCACAGCTGCTCAAGCCGATGCAGATAAAAGTTTCCCGTTTGGCATTTGGATTGCCAGTCGGCGGTGTGGTGGAATATGCCGATGAAGTCACGCTTTATAAGGCACTGGAAAACAGAAGCGAAATGTAACAAAAAACATCCCTGTCAGGCGGCAGGGGTGTTTTCTTTTGGAAAAGGAGGATGCTGTCTATGAATTCCTGCGAACAGATTCGCACTGCAATGATGGCATATGATTGGATTGGATTTGATTTATTTGATACCCTGTTGCTGCGTCCGTTTTTGCAGCCGGACGACCTGTTCTGTCAGATGGAACAGGAATTGCAAGTGCCAGACTTTGCAGCACTGCGGAGTCAGACGGAAAACCAGCTGCGGCAGGGCAGAAAACGGGAACTGACCTTTCTCGAAATCTATCAGGCAATCCAGCAGAAAACGGGTGTTTCTGATGCCGTGATACAGCAGTGGATGGATTTGGAACTGGAACTGGAATGGCGGTACTGCTATCCGAGAGAGAGCGGACTTTCCCTGTATTGTGCGGCGAAAGAAGCCGGAAAACACATCGCCATTGTAACAGATATGTATCTGCCAATCGACCAGATTGTGCGAATGCTGCAAAAAGTCGGAGCAGGCGACTATGATTTGTTGCTGCTGTCTTCTGAATTGGGATATAGCAAGGCGAACGGCGGAATTTATCGACAGTTGAAACGCATGGAAATCCCACCAAAGCAATTTTTGCAGATTGGGGATAATCGCATTGCAGACGTGGAAAACCCTCGCTGTTTGGGCTTGCAGGGAATGTGGCTGCCAGCAGCCAGAGCCGTGTTCCAGCATTACGGGCGATTGTATCCAGCAATTCAGGCAGAACAGCCTTCTCTTGCAGAGCGTTGCAGCGTTGCCTTGGCAGTGAATACCTATTTTGACGACCCATTTCGGATGATGCGGCGAGAATGCGACTGGAACGCAGACCCCTATTTCATGGGCTTGCTGTTGCCGAATGCAGAGCATCTGCCGGAAGTTGTTACGCAGGATTTCATGTTTCAGCGTGGACAGGAACGTGCTATGCAGCTGGCAACCCACTTTTTCGAGCATCCGCTTCCAGCGGCACAGGGGGCAATCGAAATGCTCTGTCATCATGCAGCAGAGGCAGACCGAGCAGCATTTCCGAAAGATGATGCATGGACGGCAGTTTGCACCCCTTGTGGATTTTCCACCCTGCCAGAGCCGAAAAAACCGGCGAAATGGAAAACCCATCTGCGATTGCTGCGGCAATTTCTTTCAACTTGTAGAGCGTAAAAAAATCCGCACGTGTTGTGAAAACCGTGCGGATTTTATAGTATTTGCAAAATCGCCTTATGGAATAGTGGTTGTGGTTGTTTCTGTTTGAATGGTAGATTTCCCTGTAGTGGTCTGTTTGGGAGCATACCAAGCCTGATATTCCGAAAGGGTCAAAACCAAATCGGAATTATAAGTATCAATCATCTGTTGTTTTGTGGTATAACCGGCAGCATCATCCATCAGATATTCGCCATACCACAGCCCAAAGAACGACCAGATTGCTTGATCTCGCCGAATGGCGGTCAAGTCTGGAATGGTGCTGCATTCGCTGAGGGCAACCATCTTATTTTTTGCAATCTTCTGTAAAGCAAAAAATTGTTCGTAACGGCTGCCATATGCTTCATCAGCATCCACATAAATATCCGCAGCAGCAATATCATATTCTGTGTCGGGGACGAAATATTCTGCACTCTGCCCGTTCCAAATCCAAATCAGATTGTGCAACTGGTGATAGTCTACCATACGGGTATACATCAGATGCCATAGCCATTGATAGGCTTCACTGCCAGATGCACCCCACCAGAACCAGCCGTTGCTTGCTTCCTGTAGTGGTCGCCAGAGGACGGGAACGCCAGCTTCCTGCAATTCTTTCAACGCTTCTGCGGCAGCATCAATATCTTCAATCAGGGCAATGCATTCCGCTGAAATCGTGCCATCTTTGCGGAGCTGTTGCAATTCATAGCGGTTCAAGTGGGCAATGTCTGCATCCGTCACAGCGTTTGCAAGGGAGAAGTCTGTTTCATCCTTGTAAACGGATGCTGTTCCAATGGGGGCATTCCAATGCCACATTAAGCCAACGATACCGCCACGTTCTGCCCATTCCAAACTAGAATCAATGGCATCTGCCTCTTCTGGAGAGCCGCCGTTGCCAGAGTACCCGTATAGGTCTGCGAATCGAATCAACGGAAGTTGTCCGGTAATCTGGTAAATCTGAGTGAGTTCGGTATTTTCTGCACTGGAAACATACTGTCCGGAAATCATTGTCTTTCCGTATTGCTCCACGAGAAATTGCATCAGATTTTTCGTTTCTTCGGTTGCATTCGGGTCACAGAGTTCGGAGGAAATCGAAACGCTGTCCTGTTTCTCTGCATTTTTCAGCAGAATGCAGTCAATGAGTGCATCACCACTTTCCTGCTGAATGGTAATGGTGCGAGTTCCAGCCTCCAGATAAACACCCTGTACGGTTGCCTGTACAAATTTTCCCGTTCCGGGAATCGTGAGGAGATTATACGGCGTTCCCTCTACCGTCATCAGACAAGTTGCATCGGCATCCGCTGCCATCACAACAGAAATATCATAGTGCTGTGAAGACGGAACGGAAACCTGAAATAATAATGTGTTTTGTAAATCGCCGGAAAGTCCGGCAACATAGCCGCTTCCGGTGTATCCGCTGCGTTCATTTTCCACGGTGAACAGCGTGGATAATTTGCAGTCCTCCGCCTGTACCCGTACTTCTGCCGGCATTTCCATGCTGGCAGGTGCGGAAACGGTTTCCTGTGGATAGGATGGACCTCGAATTGTCGTGGTTGCCATCGTTTCCGGAACGGATTCGGTTGGCGGTTCTGTTGTTTCTGTAGTAGAAAGAGGAACAGACTGCGGTACACGGGGATATTGTTGTACCGTCTGACAGCCAGTCATGACAAAAAAGCAGAGCATCGACAGAATGATGCTGCCTATTCGTTTCATGCAACTTCCTCCTTTCTGAAATTGCAATTTATATCCGTACGGTATAAGTGTGTCCAGCAACGGTTTCAAACTGAATGGTTTCTCCGTCTTGCAGGGCTTCTACTGGTTTCTGTTCGCAAGTGACGCTGGCAACAGCATTGCACCGCAGGCGGCATGGATTCCCGTTCAGCGAGAGAATTGCAGCAGTGGTCAGCTTGCCATTTTCCCACTGCATACCCACTTCAAAGCCACCTCTTGCACGCAGTCCGCTAACGCTGCCTGTTGTCCATTCTGGCGGCAGTGCTGGGAGCAGGTTTAGTTCATCGGCATGGCTTTGCAGCAAGCATTCTGCAATCGCAGCCAATCCGCCGAAGTTTCCGTCAATCTGGAACGGCGGGTGAGAATCCAATAAATTCGGGTTGGTTGACCAAGTCAACAGTTGCTGCAAGTTTTCATATGCCATTCTGCCATCAAGCAATCGTGCCCACATATTGATAATCCATGCACGACTCCAGCCAGTGTGATTCCGGCTTCCGTGAATCAGGCGGCGAATCAAGGTTGCCCGTGCAGCCTTGCTGAGTTGTGGGGTCTGGTGTGGGTCAATCAAGTGTGCCGGATACAGGGCAAACAGCTGTGAAATATGGCGGTGTCCAATGTCAACTTCTGCATAGTCCTCCGACCATTCCTGAATTTGTCCATACTTTCCGATTTTAATCTTCGGCAGCTTCTTCAGCAGGTCTGACAATTCCTGTGCAAAGGCTTCATCTCGCTGTAAAATCCGGCTGCTTTCGATGACATCTTGAAACAGAACGGTGATGATTTCAGAGTCCATAGCTGCCCCCATGCAAAGGCTGCCAGTTTCTCCGGATTTTGTCCGATAGGTATTTTCCGGTGAAACAGATGGGCAGGTTACCAGCTCGCCCTTTTCGTTTTCCATGAGATAATCCACGAAGAACAGGGCTGCTTCTCGCATCAAATCATAGTGAGCAGACAAGAAATCCCGGTCTTGCGTGAAGAGATAGTGTTCAAAAATGTGCAGGCAGAGCCATGCTGCACCAGTCGGCCAAATCGTTGCTGGCTTACACAAATCCTGCGGAGCGGTATCGCCCCAAATATCTGTGCTGTGATGGCAGACAAAGCCTCGGCAGTGGTACATTTCCTTTGCAGTTTTCCGTCCCGGGTCTTGCATCCGTGCAATCAAATCAAACAATGGCAAATGGCATTCTGACAAGTTGCAGACTTCTGCCGGCCAGTAATTCATCTGCGTGTTGACATTGACCGTGTAACGGCTGCCCCATGCTGGGTGCATATCTTCGTTCCAAATGCCCTGCATATTCATCGGCTGTGAGCCTGGACGGCTTCCGGCAATCATCAGGTATCTGCCGTAGTTGAAATAGAGCACAGCAAGATGTCCGTCATGGATTTGCAGCTTGCATTCCTTATGGTCGCCCTCATCGCCCCGTAACCGCAACAGCCGTTCATCTGTCGGCAACGTGCTGTTGCCCTCGCTGTTGTCCGGCAGGTTCAACCGTACTCGCCGGAATAATTTCTGATAGTCGCTCAAATGGCGATAGAGCAGTTCTTCATAAGTGCAGTCCTGTGCATAAGCAACGTCCATACGGGCAGCTTCTTCGTAGTCATCCCCGTGATAGAAACTGGTTGCCACAGAGAGCAGCAGGGTAACTTCATCTGCGTTTTCAATGACCAGCTGACCGCCCAGTGTTCGCATCGTGCCGCCAGTCTGCTTGCCCGTCAGGGCTGCTGCAAAGCCAATGCCATGCTTTCCGCCCGTACCGCCGGTATAGAGGATGGTATTTGGTGCACATGGGCGACAGTCGTCATAATCGTCCTCTCTGCCGTCAATTCCAACGGATAGGGAAATACAGCCCTTTTGGTCGGCAGCAATGTGCAATACCATAATCTGGTCTGGATAGGAAACAAACAGTTCCCGAATATAATTGACTTCATTCACATTGAATTGTACGGCTGCCAATGCCTGTTCCAAATCCAAACTGCGGCAATATTGACGGGCTTTCCCCTGTAATTTCTGGTGAATTTCCAAGTTGCCCAGTGGCATATAGTGCCGTGCATTGGGTGTTACGCCCTGCATTTTTTCAAAGGCAATCTTTTCTGCTGCTTGAATGTGTTCTTCTGCGAGGAGTTTGCGGATTTCCAAAAGTCCTTCATAAGCATCTGGGTTGTTGCGTTCTCTTCTTCCGCCTGACCAGACGGAATCTTCGTTCAGTTTGATAACTTCGTGTTCTGGATCGCCGAACAGCATGCCCCCGATTCTGCCGTTCCCGACTGGCAGTGCATGGTCAAAATCTGTCGCTGGACTGCGATACCAAAGTGTGGTTTGTGAATCCATGTTTCATATCCTCCGTTTCCTCGTTTTCCATATAAGAATTTGAGCATTTCTGCCCAATATCCCATCTATTATACCATAATCACCCACAAAAAGCAATTGGTTCTTTCAAAATCGAATGAGAAAATTTAATTTCCTGTTTTTTACAAATGCGTTATGTTTTATTCTTCTTTTTCGGGCTTTCTTGTCTATTTTCTTGACATTGTGAAAAAAATATGGTACAATAAATCAAAATCCGGTGGATTGGATCGTGAAAAAAATTTGAGATTGAGAGATGATTGCTGTTGAAACGATACGCAACCCGAAAAAAAAACTCTGTACGAAAATATATCTTAATGGCTGCTGATATTGGGATTCTATTTTTGTGCATAGTCTTAACGGTATTTGTGTTCTTCCTGCTGGAACGACCAGTGATGCAGATGAATCACCTGTTGCCGTATTTCGCCATCAACATCCTGCTTTCCTTTTTAACCTTAACGGTTAGCGGTGCATATGATGTCTTTTGGCGATACTTTAATATGCGGGACTATATCACTTGCTCGCTTGGCGTTGTCATCGGGCAAGTGCTCAGCAGTCTTGTGGTGTTATTGCTGCGTTGGCATGTTCCAATGGGATTTCTGGCTTTGAATGCCATCCTTGCCCTTGGCGGCATTGTGGCATTTCGTCTGGTTTTTCGCCATACGTTTTTAATTTTAACCGATGCCGGACGGGTGGAATCCCGAAAGCGGCTGTTAATTGTCGGTGCAGGCAGCGGATGCGAATTGATTTTGAAAGAAATTCAGCGTTCCTGTGTAGACCCAGAAAAAACGCCGCCGATTCCCTACGACCCGATCTGTATTGTTGATGATGACCCGTTGAAACGCAACGCAACGGTAATGGGTGTTCGGGTTGCCGGAACGACAGAGGATATTAAACCACTCTGTGACAAGCTGAAAATTGATATGATTATGTTTGCGATTCCATCTTGTGATGAAGAGAACCGCAGACGGATTCTTGACCTCTGTTCCCATGCAGGGCGACCGGTTAAAATTATGCCGTATCTGAGTCAGCTTTTGTTTCAAAAAGACATCATCCCACAGATTCAGGATATTCGGATTGAAGACTTGTTAGGCAGAGAGCCAGCAAAGTTCGACCGGGAAAAGGTTGCAGACTTTTTAAAGGATAAAGTCTGTATGATTACGGGCGGTGGCGGTTCGATTGGGTCGGAAATTGTCCGGCAGATTATGACCTATCACCCCAAAAAAGTCATCATTGTAGATATCTATGAAAACAACGCCTATGATATTCAGCAGGAATTGTTTCTCACCTATGGTTCAAAGATTCCGTTGTTTGTGGAAATTGCCTCTGTTCGGGATCATGCAAAACTGATTACGCTGTTTGAAAAATATCATCCACAGATTGTCTTTCATGCAGCAGCCCATAAACATGTGCCACTGATGGAAAGCTGTCCGGAAGAAGCAGTAAAAAACAACATTGTCGGTACGTTCTATCTGGCAACACTGGCAGCTACATTTCAGTGCGAAAAGTTCATCATGATTTCTACCGATAAAGCGGTACACCCTGCCAATGTCATGGGAGCAACAAAACGCTGCTGTGAAATGATTATTCAGTATATGTCCCAGCATTCCACCAATACAGAATTTATTACCACTCGATTCGGGAATGTGCTTGGTTCAAATGGTTCTGTCATTCCGCTGTTCCGGAAACAGCTGGAAAGCGGAAAGCCGCTGACCGTTACGCACCCGAAAATGATTCGATATTTCATGACCATTCCAGAAGCAGTGTCTTTGGTGCTGCATGCCAGTGCAATGGCACATGGCGGCGAAATTTTCGTGCTGGATATGGGTGCACCTGTTCGCATTTTAACGCTGGCAGAAAATTTGATTGCTGCCTATGGAAAACGCCCTTATTTTGATGTAAAAATCCGATTTATTGGGCTGCGTCCTGGCGAAAAAATGGAAGAAGAACTGATGACAGAGCAGGAAAACAAGCAGCAAAAGACCTTACAGGAAACCGAAAACAGTCAAATCTTTATCGGGAAACAAATTGCATTCGATGATAGCAACTTTATTTCACGCCTTTATAAGATTGAACAGGCTGCCTTGCGAAATGACCGGGAAGAAACGTTACAGCTGCTCAAAGAGTTAGTTCCGGATTTCCATCATGAAGATGCCAATTCATTCACTGCAAAATAAGGAAAGGAGCGGTTTTCTTTGCACACTTTTTACCGCCGTTATGGAAAGCGGTTGCTGGATATCATCCTTGGCATTCTTGGATGTATACCAGCCTGTCCCGTGATGCTGATTGTCATCATTGCGATGTTTTTTTTCGACCGAGGAACGATTTTTTTCGTACAGGAGCGTGCCGGAAAACGAGATGTCAACGGCAACCCGACCACATTCCGCATGCATAAATTCCGCACCATGAAAATGGATACACCGCACGATGTTCCGACCGACCAATTTGAACATGCCGACCAGTATATTACACCGCTGGGAAAATTCCTGCGGAAATCCAGTCTGGATGAATTGCCGCAATTACTGAATACCCTTAAGGGCGACATGAGCCTGGTCGGCCCTCGGCCGGAAATTCCTTACTATGTCGAGCAATTCCGGGAAACGGTGCCGCTGTATATGGTGAAGTATCAGGTGCGCCCCGGCATGACGGGCTGGGCGCAGGTGAACGGCTACCGCGGTGACACCAGCATTCCCGCCAGAGACAAGTATAAACAATGCCGTTATAATTCACTTTATCTCCCGGATAATAGGTGTTGAACTGGGAATAATTTACAAC
>ENA-USUJ01001825-USUJ01001825.1-human-gut-metagenome-genome-assembly--contig:-NODE-1825-length-17260-cov-24.316592_pt1 | contig 17260 bp, 23 predicted proteins | sample MGYA00250061_ERZ773398 | MGnify/ENA primary metagenome ERZ773398 (study PRJEB29103, sample SAMN06111992) | human gut metagenome | biome: human gut; feature: ankylosing spondylitis patient; material... | reverse complement strand
TGGTCGTGGCCTACCACCACGGCTCTGTGCGGGTCGCAGAGTATTATCTGTGCGCCCATGTCTATCAGTTTGTCTACCCCCGGAACGTGGATACGTGAAGTGTGATGCACCTTGAAAATTGAATATTGTTCCACCTTTTGAGTTTTTGGTATCCAAGGCCACTGATGAGCGTACCCCGGTGGGCATAGTATACCCATTGTGAAATTGTGTCATGCAGCTTGCTGCATGGTCAAGGGGAAATCTACCCGTAACAGGATGACACGTTGAGATACGGCGAAACCCCGGCCCTTTTTGGGCCGGTGTCCGACCTTTGGTTGTAACAAAAATTAGAAAAAGGAAGTATAATAATTATGCAAAATGGTATCGAGTCTATCAATTATGAACAAATTATGAACACCCCGGAAATAGACAACGCAAGAAAAGAGGGCTATAGAGAGGGGTTTGAACACGGCCGCAGAGCCGGGAGAAAAGACACCATAAAAGCCGTGCTAGAGTTGCTGGGCAAGAAAGAATCTGAGTATTATTTTGAATGTTACATTGATTATGCCAAGGTTTGCGCACAAATCCGGGCAAGTATTTATGATATCTAAGCGGGCCGTCCGGCCCGGTCTGGTTACGAAACCAATAAATCAAAACGAAAGAGGTAAACAACAATGGCAAGAGAAAGATTTGTAACCCGTACTATCGACACATGGGAAGTTGATGTTTTGTGCGCATATATGCACCAGAACGATGTCCCCACCTTGGAGACCATCTCCACAACCGTTCCCGGCCACATCAAAGAGGAAGATATTTCAAAGTGGCTTTCCACAGAATGGTCAAACGACATCCACATTTATGTGAAAATGGCCGGAAAACCTGTCAAGGTATCCGCCATTTACGGTATGCCTGAATCCAAGTTCCTTTTGTTTGCTGAGCCTATTGAGCGGTAAAAATCCGGTCAATGTTCACGTTGGTGCGAAGTTCGTAACGTAAAATATAACTTGCCGGAACGTAGTTAAAACCGATTGCAAACTACGAAAAATAATCTTGCATTTATTTGACAGCAAGTAAAGCGTTCTGGGGCAACGTATAAATAGCCCGTCTGGTCCCAAAAATTCAACAAGGAGAAATAACAATGCAAAGAATGAGTATAAGTTCTCAAAAGAACTTTGATGAAATGCAATGGGCGAATTATGACAGTGTGGTATCAATGGCTATTTCTGTAGCTAGATACAATGGCGAAAAGCTATTCAGCTGCAAGGCAACTATTAGGCGTGAAGGTAATTACATTGTTTTAAAGTCTTACGATACGCCAATAGCGCTATACGTAAAGGGCTCTCACAATGCTGCCCTATATGATTTTCTGCGTACCGAATACGGCTACACCGCTACTTCGTCCAAGCATATTGAAAAGTTCAAAAAATGGCTATCTGAAAATGGCCTTTACGATTCTAACACTGTCTATGTCCGGTTCATACCCTGAGCCGGAGTCTGGTCGCTAAAAATTCAAAAGGAGGGAAAGAATGTATGATTAAAGAAGAAGTCATATATCTTTGTGATTTAAGTCAAGATATGCAAGAAGCCTATTCCAAAATTTACCGACATTGTTACAACATCGTTAGCCTAAAGTATGATGGCGCTGAGTTGCTAGGTAAACTATGCAAGCGTTATGGGGCAGAAGTATACAGCTATGGCAACATAGTAGTGTTGCGCTATCACGCTCAAATAGTGTCTGCCATTCTGATTTATCCACGCAAGCTGCACGTTTTTGAGTTCCCAATTTGCGAAAGCCAAGAGGACGAAAAGAAAACCACAGAATGCAAGCGTAGATTTATCAATCAGATTTCTAACCTCTATCCTAATTCTGCCAACGCATTAACGAAAATAACACGGTTTTATGGGAGGCTATGCAGCAATGATTGAACCGCAAACGTACGAAAAACTTCTTTCACTGTCACGCAAATCTGAGACAGTTATGCCTCTGGCTCTAGGATGCACGCTATGTCGGTCTATGGATTTTGCAGATGTCTGGTATTTTGTGAAGCAAAACGGTAGAATAGAATATGCCTACTTTGCACGCAATTCTACTATGTATATCGTATGGCCTAAAACGCTACCAGATGCAGCAGTAAATCCGCTACCCATTGGTTATTTGAGAAAGAAAGCCGCTATCTGGAATTCTTTCATGGCCTACTTAGATGAAGCCTGCCTAAGAGTATCCTATATCGTGAGGTTATAACCATGCAATATATGGCATTACGTTCCTGCCTTGACCCCGTCACACGCAAACAGCTTTTAAAAGGGCAGGTAGTATCCTATGACACCCGGCTATACGACTATCCCGCTATACCAGAGGATTGCTTTCAAATCGTTTTAGTAGGGACTTCATACCCCGTACCATTATGCGAGAGATTAACCTACGGTTTTGACACAACAGACAAAGTAAAATATACATTCTGAGGGCCGACGACCACGGCCCTGTCTGGTCCCAATAAATTCAAAAGGTGGTGGAAATGGTGAATAGAGGAGTATCCAAAAAGTCACAAGCTGAATTGGTTTTTTCTCAGAAACTTTGTGATAAGCTGTCAAGTCTCAGCAGAATGCAATCCTATAACTATGCGGTACGGCATAGTGAGACAAAACAGGGCTATGATATTGGATTAGAAAATAAAGAAGACCCAATGGATTACACTGTAATTATTGAAAATATGCCGTCCTACGCACTTCCGGGGATTGTATCGCTTATCTTTAAGTTCGCAATTATTGAAGGTTTTTTCATCAAAGACAAAAAGGAGAACATTGCTAATGCTAACACTGAAAACCGCTAATTATAAGGTTGAAGACCTGAGCCAATTGTCACGCTGCCTGGATAAATCTTTGGAGTGGCTGTATGAGGTGAACAGGTGTACAAATATGGGCGCACATTGCCCCACTTGTGCAAGCAAAACTGTATGTGGAGACCTTAACAGACTGCGTACTTATATTGAGTCCAGACTTTATGCAGACGAGGATGCCGTAAACAAAGCAGCACGTTATGTAACGACAATTATTTGAACTTTCGACTTGACTTTTTTCCCCAAGTGTGGTACAATAAGGGGGTAGGAGGACCACCCCCTATATGGCACTTTAGGTCATTGTGTGGTTCAAATCCACAAAGTGCCGAAAAATCACGCCACAGGCGAAAGGAGAAACAACAATGCGCAAACCTATGATTACCCGCACCATTACCACCACCAAAGCTACCCTCATGGTAGCGGACACCATGGCAGGTGAAATCCTGAACATGGATATAACTCTCCCCCGGACCTACAAGAACGATGAAGCCATCATCAAGGCTGCACGTCCCATCGTGGAATCCGAGGAACTGAAAGTGGTCTCCGTGGTACACGTGGAGATTACTGAGGCTCTGTACGGTATGACCGAGGCTGATTTCATCGCCCACGCCGAACTGATGCCCGAAAAGCCCGCAAAAACCAGCGAACCCAACGAAGCCAGCGAAACCAACGAAACCAAAGACTAATAGGAGGAACTAAAAATGGAAAGTTATTCTGTATCTGTCATTGAGTCCAGCAAGGAACTGTCCGCAAAAGAACGTGTCGCCTGTAAGGACACCACCGGTTGCACCGGTCTCGACGATGCTACCCACCTGGAGGACGTGATTATCGACCCCGATTTCTGGGTTAGACTGTCCGTCCACAATGAAAAGAGCAAGGACAAGGATTACGAGAAATTCCTCATTGTTGCCAAGGACGGCACACGGTACGTTACCGGGTCCAAGTCTTTTGTGTCCGCTTTCATGGACATTGTGTCTGAAATGGATGGTACTGGTGAGGAATACGCCATTAAGGTGTATCGGATGCCCAGCAAAAACTATTCCGGCAAGGAATTCTTGACCTGTTCCATCGTCTAAGCTGCAAATTGGAGGGTCTGAAAAAGACCCTCCTTTTGTATTATGGAGGTCGATATATATGGCAAGTAAGCGGGGTAAGCGACTCACCCCACTAAGAGCGCAATATGAGGCCACAGCCAAGCGAATAAAGCGTTTAGGGTATGGCTATCAATTACCGGAGACCCCAAAGCGAATAACAGCAAAATCCTACGAGAAACTAGCCCAGATTGAAGAGTCCGCAAAAGTCGCGTCAAAAGCACGGAAAGCCGCCCAAGAAAGAATACGGTATTACAAGAAAAAGGGATACGATTTATCGGGCATAAGCATTCCCAAGGGTTTATCAACTGAGGAATACAAATCTTATACCTCTGAGTACATCAAGGATATAGCAAAATCTGGCCCAAACTATAGGCAAAATGCTTCTGGTGAGGATAACGTTCAGGATTATCTCTATCGTTATTCCAGTACGATAGATATTATCGACAGAATAACGGATTTGCTAGAGAATTTTGAACTCCCAACAAATCGCCGCCACGCTACTGAATGGGTAAACCGTAAAAGGGCAAACCGCAGTCTCATACAAATGTACTGGTATGATGTTATAGACGACTCTGATATTACCACAAAAGTGCAAATGGCTGCACGAATAAACGGCAAAGCAGAGGAGCTTTATCGTGCCATAGATAGTGCTATTCATGGATCCTCCTCTCCGGAGCAGGATAGCCAGAACGTAGCCTATATCATTGAGACCATTACAGGCGCTAGATTGACTGCAATTGAGCAGGACGCAATTAACGCATATTCAGAAGTAAGCTATGATGTGTACTTATGAAAAAGAAGTTTAGGCTGTTTGCCGCCGATTTTGAAACAACTGTGTACGAAGGGCAAACAAGAACAGACGTGTGGGCTTCTGCATTTTCGGAGTTATTTACAGACACAGAATTTGTAGTAGTACACCACACAATAGCTGACACTTACAACTATTTTTCACAACTAAACGAAGATATCGTAGCCTACTACCACAACTTGAAATTTGATGGGGCCTTTTGGCTTGACTATTTGATGGTTCAAAAGGGCTTCACTGTTGCTAGTTATGTGGACGACCAGGGAAATGAAAAATGGTACGACAATAAGAAAATGCCAGTGAACTCTTTGAAGTGTTCCATTTCCGACATGGGTCAATGGTATACGATTGTCATTAAGACACAAACAAACATCATAGAATTAAGAGACAGCTTGAAGCTAATGCCGTTCACTCTGAAAAGGATAGGAGACAGCTTCAAACTGAAACATAGAAAGCTAGAAATGGAGTACACTGGATTCCGGTATCCTGGGTGTGAAATAACTGAGGAAGAAATGGCCTATATTTCAAATGACGTGCTTGTGCTACGTGAGGCATTGGAATTTATGTTTAGCCAGGGGCACGACAAACTGACTATAGGTGCTTGCTGTCTACAGGAATTCAAGGTTGGGTACGAAAAGCATGACTATGATGCCATGTTTCCTAACCTGTATAAAATCTCAATACCTAGTGCTGTCTTTGGGTGTGAAACTGCTGGTGAATATGTCCGGCGGTCATACCGTGGTGGATGGTGCTACGTGGTTAAGGGAAAAACAGGTGAAGTAAAGCATAATGGAACGACGGCTGATGTGAACTCCCTATACCCAAGTATGATGTCCTCTGAAAGTGGCAATTACTATCCATGTGGTAGCCCAGAATTTTACAATCTACGAGGACGTGACAAGTCACTCAAAGACTTTTGGCTACGTACAATTTTAAATTCAGCTGATGACCATGGTAAGAGCGGTTATTACTTTGTCCGGTTTAAGACCAGGTTTTACCTTAAAGAAGGGAAACTGCCTTTCATCCAGATAAAAAATACCATGCGTTTTAGTGGCAATGTTTCCCTGGAAACATCTGACTACTATGACAAGAGAACACAGCAGTATTACACCCAGTATTATGCCCCATCTGAATCCGGCGAACCTGTATTAACAGACACAGCAGTCACATTAACCATGACAATGATTGACCTAAAACTAATGCTAGAGCATTACGATGTAGTAAATTTCGAACTGCTAGATTACTGTAAATTTAACACTGAAATTGGTCTGTTCGATAGCTACATGGAGAAGTACAAAAGAATCAAGCAAACCACAAAGGGTGCTGAACGTGAACTTGCAAAGCTATTCCTGAACAATTTGTATGGGAAAATGGCTGCAAGCACAAACAGCTCCTACAAAGTTCCTTTTGTACGCCCGGACAACGTGATTGGTTTCCGAGATGTGCATGAAAACGACAAGAAACCTGGGTACATTCCTATAGGCTCTGCCATTACAAGCTACGCAAGGAATTTCACGATTAGAGCAGCACAAACAAATTACTATGGAGTTGATGAACCCGGCTTTATCTATGCAGACACTGACTCCATACACTGTGACCTTCCGGCTGATTCTATAAAAGGTATTCGTGTTCATCCCACTGACTTCTGTGCGTGGAAACTAGAAAGTTCATGGGACTCTGCTATTTTCACAAGGCAGAAGACATACATTGAACATATTACCGCAAAGGACTTAGAGCCAGTAGACACACCTTATTATGATGTCAAATGCGCTGGAATGCCAAGCACCTGCAAACAGATTTTCATTGACGGCCTTGAAGATGGTACAAACGAACTGACAGATTTTGATATCGGTCTGATGCTCCCAGGAAAGTTAATGCCAAAACGCATACCTGGCGGTGTGCTTCTGGTAGAAACAACATATGAAATGAGGTAAGATTATGATTCACAACAACGGCGTATTTCCTGCCACTAAGGGCAACCCCACTACAAACTACTCTATTACCACCGAAGACGAAGCTAGGGAAAAGATTCACAAGGCTGCTTCCGGTCCAGACTGGCCTCCTCACGAACGTTACATCGGTGAACTTGAAACCAGGCTATAAATTTAAACCCCTATGGAAATCCATAGGGGTTATTCTATCTCAACAGGAAGGTATCACAAAGCGGTTAGCAAAACCGGGTGGCATCGGGCCGCATAATTTCAGCGGTGCTATCCCTAGCATCAACGTGACGAATCTCCCCGAGATATACTTAATAAGAAAGAGCCTTTAGAACAGCTTCCTTGCACATGAGATTCTTAAATCTGAAACATCCACGCTCAAAGAAGTATCTCATATTCATTAGGAAGATGTCGTTATGCCGTAGCATGACATAGTTCACATCATGGTCCTCTGTGGTGACTGTAATCTTACCAGGATACGTAACATCTGGCTTGTCATCGCAGTAGATAATCCCAGCCTCTGCGTATTCACGAATAGCATACAGCTTTCCGTCCACCTTTAACGTGACCAGGTACTTGCTATTTCCACTAGGGCTTTCAACAAAAGCCTTGCTGTCATTCAGGTACACATTTTGTGCCGCATACTTGACATAAATGTTACCGCCAAAAGCCCGGTTGAAACCGCTTTCAAGCTGTGCTTCACTTGCACTTTGGATGAAGCCTCTTTCCATTACAAAGCCGTCACCACGGAGGAACTTTGTGTCGTCTCTGAGTCTACCGGAAATCCCCATTTCTACATAATAGGGATTCAGCAGAGACACGGAGTTCGCAAGCATATACACAGGGACATACCGCACTTGCTTACCCTGGCCTCTAGCAACTGACGTGTGAATACTAAGCAGCTTCTTCAATTCGTCAGTACAATAGTTACCGGTTTCACTTTGAAATTCATCAAAAAGCATACTTCCCACATCTGAAAAAAGGTGGGAATATTTTTTTATCTGGTCAGCTGAATTCAGAGAGACAGCATAACCACAGGATTTTTCATTGATATAGAGTTCATAGAAAACCCCTCTGCCCTTCATTTTAGCAGTCATAACACACCCAGGGAAAAAGAGGGAAGATATGTCCTTAAAGAATTTATCCGGAATATCAGACATTTCATACTTGTAGCGGTACAACAGCATAAACTTTTCGCCATTTCTAAACCAACGTTTAGTTACCATTCTACCGAAGAAAGTAGTCTTTCCTCCTGTACGGTTTGTTTCGACAATGTAGATTTCAGGCTTCTTGTTGTTGATATCCATGAGGGATAACACCTTAGTGCCATTATAATATTCAAGCATATATATCACCCCAGAACATTATACCACACCCATTGACTTTTGTCAAGTCATGTGTTATAATAAAGGAAAGCGGAAAGGGGGTGAGAATATGAAAGGATATCTGAACACTCTTATCGGAATTGTAGGCGCTGCCCTTACCTTAGTGTTTGGGGAACTAACTCCTATGCTAGTTGCACTTTGCGTTGCCATGCTGATTGACTATGTCAGCGGAATGGTAGTAGCATTGGTGTTTAAGAACTCCCCGAACACCGAGAGCGGTAAAGCTAGTTCCGAGATTTGCATTCGTGGTCTTGTCAAGAAAATGTTCATGCTTGTGCTTGTTGGCCTGGGCAATAGACTTGACATTGCCCTCAATGTAGAATTCGTGAAGATGGGTATTATTTACGCATTCCTCTCCAACGAAATTCTGAGCATTGTCGAGAATGCAACTCTTATGGGAATCCCTGTGCCGGAGGTTATCAAAAATGCGCTGGACATTCTTAACGGTAAGAACAATGAAGGTGGCAAGTACCTTGCCCCCGAAGATGGAAACGGAGGAAACTAAAATGGACATTGATTTGAGCGCAATGGTTACGCAGTACAGCGTGGCTAAACATGGGGATATGTATTTAGCCCCTAATTTCAAGGTGAAAGAGTTCGCTTGTAAAGACGGGAGTGATGCTGTATTTATCAACGTTCTCATTCCCCTGGTTTGCCAGATTGTTCGTAACCAGACCGGAAAAGGTTTCTCTCCCAACAGCGCATACAGAACGGTAACACACAACAAAGCCAGTAAGGGGGCCGCAAAATCGAACCACATTTATGGTAATGCCGTTGATATTCCTGCCGTTGGGTGGACCGCCCAGTCGCTATATAATTTCCTGGATAAGCTGGTGGGGGATACCTGTGAACTGGGGATTTATAAGACTAGTGGATTTGTCCACCTGGGTATCCAGAATACAAAGGTCAGATTTGTGGGGGATTAGTATGGCTACACCTGTAGATTACGGGTATGAGAAAGCGGCTTGGGACGCTATTAAAGAGTTCATGAACGGGAATGAATATGCCACGGCTGGATGGCTTGGCAATCTCTACAGTGAAAGCTGGATTATACCATTCAGAAAGCAAGGAGATTTTGATGCCCCAGTCTTTACTAAATCCCACACTTATACAGATAACATTGACGCAGGTGTTATATCGAAGAACACTTTTATGCATGACGGTGTTGGATATGGCCTTGCGCAATGGACGTATTACACCAGAAAAGGGGCTATGTATGACTTCTGGAATACAGATGAATATAGGGGTGGAGGCGTATCTATTGGTTCATGGAATTTTGGTATAGCATGGTTCAAAAAGGAACTGCTTTCTCCAGGGTATATTGGCATATATAATCATATGCTAACCGTGTCAGACGTTTATTCAGCTGCTGACTATGTGCTGGAACAGTATGAGCGTCCCGCTGATATTGAAGGAACAAGACCATACAGAAGGGCACAAGCAGAATACTACTACCGGAAATACACCGGCTCTGAACCTGGCCCAGGACCAACTCCCACAAAAAAGAAATTCAAATGGATATACTACATGAGGAGGAAATACTAATGGCTGTCAAAACAAACGAAGAAATCATGGAACAACTGAGAACAAAACTTGGTGAGGATACTTCTGACGATGCCCTCTCTCTTATGACGGACCTACGGGACACTCTACAGGACCGTTCTGCCGGTGAAGATTGGCACCAGAAGTATGACCAATTAGATGCAGATTGGAGAAAGAAATACCGGGACGCTTTCTTCAATACTCCGGTTGATGGATCCGAAGACCCCGATGAAGATAAACCACTCACTTTTGAAGCACTTTTTAAGTAAGAAAGGATGATAAAATATGCCCAGAAGAATTTCTTTGAGTACCCTGAACGCCTCCACGGTGGATATCATCAATACCATTCGTGCGAATGCGTCCTATCAGTACCAGAACCAGGTCCCCGAGATTGCCAAAGCCACTGACATCCCTGCCGTGGGTGATGTGCTGTTTGGCACTCCTGCCCTTGCAAACGAATTCCTGAATGCCCTGGTCAACCGGATTGCGCTGGTTAGGGTCAACAGCGTCACCTTTAACAACGAGTATGCCGAACTCAAAAAGGGATACTTGCAGACTGGTGAAACCGTTGAGGAGGTTTTCGTAAACCTTACCAAGGCCAGAGAGTTCTCCGCTGAGAAAGCTGCTGCCAGAGAACTGAAACGCAGTATCCCCGATGTCCGTTCCGCTTTCCACGCTATGAACTGGCGTGTACAGTACCCTATGACTATCCAGTATGAGGACCTGAGGATGGCCTTCACTTCTGAATCCGGTGTTACTGACCTGATTGCCCGGCTGGTTGGTTCCCTTACCACCTCCGCAGACTATGACGAGTATCTGCTCTTCAAGTACCTGCTGATTAAGGGTGTTACCAAGGGCAAAATGGTCCCGATTCAGGTTGACCCGGCGAAGTCTACGGATGCCGCTTCCAAGTTCCGTGGCTATTCCAACCTGCTGACCTTTATGTCCCCCAACTACAACGCTTCCGGTGTTCACACTACTTCCCCCAGAAATGACCAGTACATTTTCATGGACTCCCTCTACAATGCCCGGTTCGATGTGGAGACTCTGGCCGCTGCTTTCCACATGGAAAAGGCTGACTTCATGGGCCACTTGAAGTTGGTCGATGACTGGGCTAGTTTTGACAATGCCCGGTTCGATGAAATTCGTGCCAACGGTACGCAGGTGGAAGAAGTTACTGCTGCCGAACTGGAAATCATGAAGAAGGTTAAGGCCGTTATCGTGGACAAGGAATGGTTCCAGGTCTATGACAACCTGACCACCATTAGCGAGGCCAACGTTGCTTCCGGTCTGTACTGGAACTACTTCTACAATGTATGGAAAACTGTGTCTTCCTCCCCCTTCTCCAATGCCCTGGTGTTTGTGGAACAGGCTACCGCTGTGGAGGACCCGGCTACTCTGACTGTGGAAGTCATGGGCAAGGATATCTCCGAGAACGTCACTGTCCTGACTCTGAGTGCCGAGGCTGACGGCGCTACCCTGGAGCCGAACAACGTGGAGTTCATCCAGACTGAGGCTCTGGTTGGTGAGGGAATCGCCGTGCATCGGTATGGTGCGCTGATGATTCCTGCCACTAAGGCTGCTACGGATATCACGCTTGTGGCTAAGTGTGGTGGCAGTACCTACACCGCTGCAACGAAGATTAAGAGTACCGCTAACGTGGGCGATACCGTTACCCTGAGTAAGGGTTGATGGTACAACTAGGAGGGGAGAAATCCCCTCCATTATAGGAGGTGAACAAGTATGAGTACAATACTGGGGAACTTAGTTCCACCTGATGTGCCTGAACCATTTGATATAAAAACCGGTTATGAAGCCACACCTGCCTCTACTGTTACTCTGTATGGGCGAATGCCACTTGATGAAGGATATAACCACACTATTGCGTTCGACAGTCTGGGCGACCAGATAGACTATTTTAATGGTTATACCCCTAGATTTAGCGTAAGCAAATCGCAATATATCAGACACACCCAGAATTCTATCAAAGTGTCCGCAAAAATGAATGACATCGCTACATACAATTATCTTAGTTTCACAAACAATGGGGGGGCTGCAACATTAGGAGGAGAAGCAAAAACATATTACGCTTTCATTACAAATGTAGAATACGTTGGGGTGAATACCTGCATCGTATACTATGAGATTGATGTAATGCAAACATATATGTTCTTTTTCGATTTTGGCGATTGCTTCATTGAAAGAATGCACGTACCTTATGACGAGGACATTCCAGGCAATTGGAGACTCGATGAAGGTTTGCCAACGGGTGAATACATGAAGCATACTGAAATACAACATAAAAGCTGCCCTTACAAAGCGGGGGAATACTGCATTGCGGTTTTCTACGCTGACGGAGACGTGCAAATAGTTAATCCGGTCTGCTCTAATATAATGAGTGGCATACAGGTTGAAACCTTTGACAATGCCTCTGCTGCAATCCAATTCATTGAAAGCATGACTAAAGACAACAAACAGGACAATATCGTAACTGTTCTACAACTGCCATATGCCATGGTGTATGAACCAGGGGGAGCCAAAATCACGGAATCGTGGCAAGCAGCAAATGTATCACAAGAAACTATCACAATTGACTCCTCCCCATATGGCACCAACTATAATGCAAGAGTTGGCGGTATAGTTCCTAAAAATAGAAAACTTTATACCTCCCCATATTTTGGGCTGCTTGGTACATCTTCCTCTGGGGAAAGTCAGACATATGCCTATGAAGATTTTCCAAAGGGAGAGGGGGCTACGTTTAGGAGGACTACCTGCTTATCCCCTACGCCTTCTGTAACAATGACTCCACTATTCTACAGAGAAGTGGCTGACAACTACGGATTCGAACTAACGTGTCATGATTTCCCACAGTGCTGCTATTCTACGGATGGCTTTAAGGCTTGGCTTGCGCAAAATTCTAACTCTATTGCTGCCAATAGAACCGCTGCTCTTACGAACAGGGGCTTGGCGCTGGCTACAAATACCGGTTCAGCTGCAACTTCTTGGATTACTTCTTTGCTTGGAATGCTTCCATTCGTTGGTGGTTCTTCTACAGGAATGTACCAGGCTGGTACCGGAAAATACCAGGCACCCTCCTATGGTTCACCTACGAACTGGGGTGGCATGGGAAAGGGCCTAGCCGGTATTGCTGGCGCTTATCTGAATAAGGGCTATAATGAGGCATCAATTTTGACTGATTACGCCCTTACTACGGAGGCAATCAGCGCTAGAATTATGGACGCTTCTAAGCTGCCTGATAAGGGAAGAGGAAACAGCGGCTCTTATATGAACTATACAAGAAATACAGTTGGCTTCATGTTCTATACGTATTCTATTCTCCCGGAATATGCTAGGATGATTGACAACTATTTCTCCATGTATGGTTATAAGGTGAACATGATTGGCAAACCTAATATCACAACTAGAAGTAAATGGACATACATCAAAACTGCTTTCTGTTATTTGAAGAATGAAAAAATGCCTACTATGTACGCTGAGAAAATCCGCTCCATTATGAATAACGGCATCACGTTCTGGAGAACACCTGCAAAGGTGAACGGAGAAAACACATGGTATAAGCCGTTTGTTGGCGTGTACCTTGATGCTTACGGAAACATGAAATCTAATACATAAGGAGGTGAGCATATGGGAAGAAAGACCGGAATGAATAAAGACTTTTATGATTCCGCTACCCTGAATAATTATACATGGATGCAGTATTACAACAGATTGGTAGAACTGTCCTGTGTTATGTTTGACTGGGTGGGTATGCCTGAGACTGTAGATATTCGTACCCTTGAACGGACTCTGTTTGAGAACGGGTGCGCTATGTTCTTTAAGGACGATACCCTTGGATACCTTGCACTCCCTACTGCCGTGGGTGGTGCGCTAAATGTGTACGGAATCCCAATGCAGCGTAATGCTGTAGCCCCTAACAAGTTTACTGCTAGAAGGGACGAAAAAGATAGTGTCTTAATCTGGAATAACTACCTACGCACAGGTAGCAAGCTGGATGCAATTATGTTTGCTAGAAGACTGTATAACATGGATAGGACTATTGATGTCAATCTTAATGCACAGAAGACTCCTATTCTGGTAAGATGCTCTGAGCAGCAGCGGTTGACTCTACAGAATGTGTACAAGCAGTATGACGGTAATACCCCGGTAATCTTTGCCGATAAAGACCTGGATATGAGGGCGCTTACTGTGCTGACTACACAGGCCCCCTTTATTGCGGATAAGGTTAGAGAGGAGAAGACTGCTACATGGAATGAAGCGTTGACTTATCTGGGCATTTCTAACGTGAACGTAGTAAAGAAGGAACGGCTGGTTTCTGACGAAGTTTCCCGGAATATGGGCGGCACTATCGCAAGCCGGTATTCTAGACTGGAAATGAGAAGAACCGCCTGTAACCAGATTAACGCTATGTTCCCTGAACTCCATGTTGAATGCCATTACCGTGAAGACTATCGGGAAATGGAAGGTGGAGATGTCTACCCTGACGAAACAACAGAGGAAGGAGCGGACAACCCTAATGAGTAAGTACACAACTGAATTGAGGTATATTTGCGAAGTGGGTGCTGGCTATAGCGAGAGCAAACCTGCCACATCTATAATAGATGTGATAAATAAAAGCTGGGAACATATTTTCAGCTTTAGCTTTCCTATCTTTGACGAATCCTATAGGAAGGTTCTTTGCCGTAAAATTCTGCTACACTATTATACCAGAGAAATTGCCGCTGAGACATATGCGCTGTGGAATGTGTGGCTTATGGCACGGATGAATGAAATCATGCCGTACTATAATAAGCTGTATGAGTTGGCAAACCTAAAGATTGATCCTATCAAAGACGTAGACTTTACTACAACTCATAAGGGGGCTGGTAGTGATAAGGGTAGCATTAACGGCACCTTTGATTATAGCCCTGAAACTAAAACCATTACTACCAATGAGGGTACTATTTCGGATAAAGCAAATGGTGGTACACGCACGATAGAAGGGTACTCGGATACCCCTCTTGGGAATTTGAATAACGTTGAAGGTATGAATTACCTTAGCAGCGCAAATCAATCCCTTTTCAGCAACACCCAGGGAAACACCCAAACCTTGGATACTACTAACACAGTTGAACAGACCGGCGGAAACAGAACTAATCAAACAAGAAACTTAACTACTACCGATGAATATGTACAGTCAATCGTTGGTAAAACCGCCGGTAGTTCCTACGGAAAACTTATTAAAGAATATCGGGATTCCTTGCAAAATGTCGATATGATGATTATCCGTGACCTTGGCGATTTATTCATGACTATATGGTGATTAAGGGGGAATTCATATGAGTGAAATTTCTAGCTTTAGATTCTGGTGTCAGAAGGTGCTTCCGGCTGTTTATGACGATAGCCTTAGTTACTACGAACTTCTGTGTAAGGTCGTTGCTAAACTGAATGTGGTTATCAATAGTCAGAACGGCACGAACGACCATGTCACCGAATTGGCTCAACAGTTCGAACAGCTGAAGAACGACTTGAAGAACACTATCGAGTCCGAAGCCGAGAAGGTTGTCGATAACTACGTTAAGAGCAATAACCTGGTTAAGAGCATCAACGGTATTACTGCCGTGGGGGAAACTGGAGAGATTACTCTACAGGCTAGTGACGTGGGCGCTATTGCGAATGTGAATGATAGCGTGAAGGAGAATAATATCCAGGATGGGGCTGTTACGGCGGATAAGCTGGCCCCGGGCGCTGTGCCGGTTAAGAGTGTGAATGGGAAGACCGGAGAGGTGCAGATTGGGGCTAGTGAGGTTGGTGCGCTGCCGAATACTGCGGGTAGCGTTGGGACAACTAATTTGCAGGATGGATCCGTAACAGGCGATAAGATTGCAAATGGGGGTGTTACCGGTGATAAACTGAGTGATGACGCTGTCCCCGTTAAGAGCGTTAATACGAAGACCGGAGAGGTGGTACTGAGTGCTGACGATGTTGGGGCTATTGCTAATACTGACGGTGCAGTCACTACGCCTAAGATGGCTGACTATAGCGTGACTAATCCTAAGATTGCCAAGGGAGCTATTACGCCGGATAGGATGGCTAACCAGGGTGTGGAAAATGCTGGTAAGCTGCTGAAAATCGACGCTGATGGTAATCCTGCATGGTTGAGCGGTGCGGGTACGGTTACGGCTGGTGTGGAGAGTGTGAATGGGAAGGACGGAGTTGTGACACTGTCGGCTCAAGATGTCGGCGCTATTCCGGCAGCGCCTAAGAGTATTAATGCAAATTATTTTACGTTGGAAACAGCCCCTACGTTTGCACAACAGGTGAGAAATAGGCTTAATAAACAGACGGGAATAATTAATCTGTTTTGGCCTGGTTTTCCGAAGATTGTAATAGAGGAGGATAATTCTGTTAGGTATTCCACCGGTACAGCGCCTATTTCTCTTTACGAGTATAACCTTGGCGGTATGGGCGTCTATGGGATTACAACAATGTCAATTGCTGGACTTAGTCGTGGTAAAACTATTGTGGGGAGCGCAGATGGCTCTAATCGACCAACCCTTATAGATGCAGTTACTAAGGTTAACGGCAAAACTGGTGAGATTGTCCTATCTGTCGATGACATAGATGGCGCTCTGAAAGAAGTGGCCCCCTCCGATATGCTTACCGGGGATAGCGTGGTTGGCACTTACCTGTTCCTTGCCCCCGCTAATGGTGAGACTGATGCGTTCCAGAAGGTTGATAAACTGCCGGAGAGTATGCTACCAACGGAGATTGATGGCAGTCTGCTGAAAGTCGGAACTGTCGGAACGGGTAAGTTGGTTGGGCTTTCCGTGACTACTGAGAAGATTGCCAACAATGCCGTGACGAATGCCAAGCTTGATGCGAATAGCGTTAGTACCACGTGTGTCCAGGATGGGGCCGTGACGCTGGCGAAGCTGAACCAGCCGGGGGCTGCGGAGAGTGGCAAGGTACTCGGTGTTAGTGGCACCGGTCAGTGGGAGTTACAGGCTCCTAGTAGCACAGGTGACTGGGAGGAGATTCCTGCTACTAGTTTGATTGACGGGGCTACCGTACATTGCAGGATTCAGCCTGGGACTGGTTGGCTGTGGTTTAGTATCACTAGCAATGACGGTACGGAAATTAATCTGGCTAAGGCAAAGAGCGGGAGCGCTAGTGCTGCAACCACAAGTTGGGGCACAATTAACGTTAATGTATGTAATAAACCTGTACCACCTAATGGTTCATCTGCATCGTCTGATAGTTATCCAGGGTCTAAGAATACCGTTTATATCACAGGCATTACAACTGCCACAATCAATGGCACTTCTGTTTCAAAGTTGGATGCACAAAGTACAACATCTCTGACACCATACCTTACCATTAAAAGAAACAATACTGGCGTAACACTGTTCGGAGTAAGTAGCACCAGTTCTACCAATATCAAGGGAGTTCATGGTGACTTCTTTATTACGTATTGGTTCGATAATCGTACAACTGACGGTTCTGAAGCATACCCCAGTGTGTAAGTAAAGCAAAATAACTGCAACGCCCTCTGTAGATATCTTGCTGTCTACAGAGGGCGTCATTTTGATACTTTTATTGCACCAGTTTGCTAACTATGAGGTACGAGAGATACGCAACACTTTTGTAATAGAAAACGCAAAATGGCGTCCAAGGGTAC
>ENA-USUJ01001821-USUJ01001821.1-human-gut-metagenome-genome-assembly--contig:-NODE-1821-length-17281-cov-4.563241_pt1 | contig 17281 bp, 20 predicted proteins | sample MGYA00250061_ERZ773398 | MGnify/ENA primary metagenome ERZ773398 (study PRJEB29103, sample SAMN06111992) | human gut metagenome | biome: human gut; feature: ankylosing spondylitis patient; material... | reverse complement strand
AAACTCCTTGGTATAAACAGATAGATTGTTCTAATTATGCTTCTGATATAATTAACACTTTAAATACTAGTGGTTCTATATCCGAACTTAAAAATGGTAAACAAAAAATACTTAATATGTTAGAAAACAAGAAAAGAAAGGAATTAGAATTATAATATTTTAATTATTCATTTTTTGTAGTATAATATTTATACATGAAAGGAGTTTTTTGATATGGCAAATATTTTATTAGTATTTATATGCGTTATGGTTTTAATTACAATGGTAGTTTCTGTAATTGGATTAATAATATTAACAAAACATACGAAAGAAAAGAAAACTGTTTTAAAAGTACTTAAAGTAACCGGAATTATTTTATTAATTATAGGTGTAATAATTATATCTGTATCTATTTCATCTATAAAAGGTAATAAAAATGATACTAATAATACAAAAATAGAAGATGTTAAATTAGAAGATGCTGGGTTTAACGAAGTTAGTCTATCAGAGTATTTAAATTTGATTAATTCAGGTGAAAAGAAAATTGTCAATCCTGCAGCAGCGTTTCTCCGTCGTCATGCAGAATACTGTCCATCTTTTCGGACATCTGTGCGATCCGCCGGTAACGTTTCGCCGTAAAACACAAATGCAGAACCAGCGCTGCTGCGCCTGCCGGAAGGACAATCCCTGCGCCCTTACCGCCAAGCTGCCGGAATGCCAGCACTGCTCCTGCCAGATACACAATTATATAGTAAAGAATCTCCCTCTTGATCTCGGGATTTCGAAATAGCTTCATATATTATCCCCACTTCTGTACTGCTGCCAAACGACCGTGTCCGGTTCTGTCCTGCCATAATATTTTGTCGCAATTTATTCCATAATATCAGTGTTCCGGTTCTATGCCAACGCATTAATTTATGCGTCTGCCCGGTATCCCATGCCCCGGATCGTGCGGATCAGCACAGGCTCCTGCGGATCATCTTCGATCTTCTGGCGGAGCCGCTTGATATAAACCGTCAGTGTATTGTCGTTGACATACTCCCCGGCGGCATCCCAGATCTCCTCCAACAGTTTATTCCGTGTCAGAACGATTCCCTTATTATTGATAAACACAAGCAAAAGCCGGTATTCCAGTGCCGAAAGAATGATCTCCTGTCCGTTTTTCGTCACAGTGCCGCCCAGCGTGTCCACCCGGACATCGCCCAGTTCCAGCACCGACTGTGTCCTGCCGCACCGCCGCAGCACCCCTTTCATGCGCGAGATCAGTTCCCTCGGACGAAACGGCTTACTGATATAATCATCTGCCCCCATATCAAGCCCCGTCACAGTGCTGTACTCATCACCGGATGCCGTCAGAAAGATCACCGGAATCTCTGTGTTTGCCTTGATCGCGGCACACACCGCAAATCCATTGCCATCCTCAAGAGACACATCCAAAAGTACCAGATCTATCTCCTGACCATGCTCCTCGATCTGCTCCATGGCAGCCTTCTGACCGGAGACCGCCTGCACGCTAAAGCCCTCCTCCTTCAGAAAAAGGCTTAAGTTTTTCACAATCTCCCGGTCATCCTCTACCAACAATATCTTCGTCATGATGCGTTTCCATTCTCCATCTCTATATAATCATTGCCATGCGGCGTCCCATGATATAATGCAATCCCGTACACCGCCACACATGCCACCACGATCAGCAGGATCATGCTGACAACCACTTTCTTACCGTTTCCCTTTTTCTCGCTGCTTCTTACGTTACCTCTTCTCTTCATAATGATCGCACCTTTCTAAGCGGCAGGGCGCTTTGATCCGTTCCGGCAAGCGCCCGCCATCCGTCTTTTGTTTCCCATTATCAAGATAACAGATAAGCTTTAAGAAATCCGCTCGTTTTTCTTAAGAAAACTTTATGTTTTTCTGACATTCGGATTACGCCATTTCATTATAATGTGCATAGATTCCATTTAACGCCAGCAACTCGTCATGAGTACCACGCTCGGCAATACCGGTATCGGCCACCACTAAGATCTCGTCTGCATTCCTTATGGTTGACAGGCGATGAGCAATAGTGATGGTCGTTCTGTTTTTCGCAAGCTCTTCCAGACTGTGCTGTATCCAGCGCTCACTTTCATTATCCAGTGCACTTGTTGCCTCATCTAAGATCAGGATCGGCGGATTCTTCAGAAAAACACGTGCAATCGAAATACGCTGCTTCTGTCCACCCGAAAGACGGGTTCCACGCTCTCCCACATAACTGTCATATCCATCCGGCAGGGACATAATGAAGTCATGAATATTGGCTTTCTTTGCCGCGTCAATGATCTCCTCCATCGAAGCCCCCGGCTTGCCATACGCAATATTCTCCCGAATCGTGCCGCAGAACAGATACACTTCCTGCTGCACCAGACCGATCTGATTTCGAAGGCTCTCCAGCGTCAGGCTGCGCACATCCTTCCCATCAATTCGGATCGTGCCGCCGGTCACATCATAAAACCGCGGAAGCAGGGAACAGATCGTCGTCTTACCGCTTCCGGACGGTCCGACCAGCGCAATCGATCTGCCAGCCTTAATACGGAAGGACACATCTGCCAGCACCAGCGTGTCATCATCGCTGTAATGAAAGGAAACATTGTCGTATTCCACCTCGCCCTTCACGTCCGTCAGCTCTGTGGCATCCGGTGCATCCACAATGTCCGGCTCCGTCTCCACGACCGCCAGAAAACGACGGAAGCCGGAAAGTCCCTTTTGCATCATTTCCGTCAGCTCCACAAGAATCTGGATCGGACTGATAAAGATTCCGATATAGAGCGCATACATGGCAAGATCTGCCACCTCCATCTGACCCTTCGCGATCAGCCAGCCGCCAAATATAAGCGTCACCAGATACATCAGCCCCTGAAAGAACAGGTTGCCGCTCATAAACGTCCCCATGCAGCGATAATTGGCGTTCTTGGATTTCAGAAAATTTTCATTGCTGTGGCAGAATTTCTCACGCTCAATTTCTTCATTGGCAAAGGACTGCACAACACGGATTCCCGCCAATGTGTCCTGCAAGCTCGAGTTGATATCACCGATCTTTTGCCGGTTATCCATAAAGGTTGCCTGCATCCGTTTGTTCTGTCCATACGAAAACAGGATCATGAAAAATACGAGTACCAAAAGTGGGACAGCAAGCCGTCCATTGATCAGAAACAGAAACACAAAAGAGCCTATGATCTTAATCAGTGAAATAAAAAGATTCTCCGGTCCATGGTGTGCCATCTCGGAAATATCAAACAGATCGGACACCAGCTTGCTCATCATCTGTCCGGAATTGTTCTGGTCATAATAAGCAAAGGAAAGCTTCTCATATTGATCAAAAAGCTGCTGCCGCATATCGCGCTCCATATTGGCACCCATCATATGACCCTGATAACTGACGTAATATTTGCAAAGCATCTGTACAATGTACATGGCAAGCATCGCCAGCCCGATCGGCACAAGTGCCTTTAATATCGCAGCGGACTCCCCCGCAAAAATCGTCTTTGTCATTGTCCGAAGAATCTGCGGATATGCCAGATCGATCAGGCTGATCATTGCCGCACAGATCAGATCCAGGAAAAACACTGCTTTGTATGGAGAATAATATGGAATAAACTTTTTTAATGTATGCACTTTCCTTACCTCTTTTTCTCATTTCATTTTGTCGTTCTGTTTGGTCATTCTGTCACTGCTTTTTGGGCGTTGTCTTTTGAGCGGACACTTTCTCGATCTCGATATTGCGGACATCATTGGCTCTGATATCTGCGATCATCGTCCACCACTCCGTCTTGCCATCCGGCTGATACAGACTGCAGATCTTCTCTCCCTTTTTGAGTTCAATCTTTTTTCCATACAGCGCGCCGGTGTAATCTCTGACAGCACCCTTCGGATCCACATAAACGCCGTCCTCCGGCATGTTGCCGTCCTCGCGGCTGCTCAGCGCAAAGTGTGTGCCCTTCCGCTCGGCGATAAACTTTCGATACACGCGGTCATAGATAAATGCGGCATCGCCGCCCTTTTTCAAACGGCAGATCACTGCAACATCGGCTCCCACATCCTCGCAGTACAGGATTGCCTTTACATTCGCATCCTGCTCCCGCAGATCGTACTTCTTTCCATAAATATAGAATGAAGTCCCATCACTGCCGGCACCTTTAGCGAAAGTGTCTGCCGGTGTCCGTTCCACGGAAACAGAATTGTTATACCACTTTTTATCAATCTGTACAACCTCTGTCTGCGGATAATAGATTACAGTCTTATATTTACCACCCTTTAACCGGTAGTGAATGAAATTATCCTTCGTATCCTGCCATGATGTGTAGTCTGAATCCCCCTCCGCCGGCTTCTTACGTTTGGTCAGCTTAAGCTCATCAAACCACTCGGTCACCTGCTTTAACTGTGATGCATCCAGTGTCCGCGTTCCCAGTGCACGATAACCTCTCATATTATATGTGACCAATATTTGGGACACATCCTTGCCGATCTTTTTGTCATTTCTGGCAGTCCCGGCAAGGTTCGGAGCTGCCGTAGCCTTACCGGCATTCCGGTCTCCCTTTTTCGCCTTCGTCTCCACGCGGCGTGTCTTTTCCAGAACGTCATAGCTCTCCCCGGTCTTCGGATCAATATCCGACATCTCACCAAGACGGTATGACATCGGGCAATGTCCCTCCGAAAAGCTGCGGCGTCCCGACAGACCGGCATCCAGCTTACAGCCTGCATCGACGATACATCTCGCACCCGTCTCGGTCAGATACGCCTTTCCTTTCCGGTAATACCAGCAGATCTTCTTCGGACCGTAGGTTGCCTCCATCTGTGCCTCCGAAGAATTCATATATTTCACGATCTTACGGCACAGCTTCTTATTCACAGACCGCACACCGATCGAGATTACCTTTCCGTTCTTCATATGCGACACCTGAATATCCTCCAGACGCCCCTCCGCTTTCGCCTGTACATAATAGGACGATGACTCTGTATCCCAGATCGCTATGTCCATTTTTCGGTACACATCATCGCCCAGCCTTGTCGCCGCGACATGCTTGAACATATATAATCTCACACCGAACCGCTTTGCCATGATATCCGCAAACCAGCCCATGTCCTGCAGTCCGAACGACTCTGCCGCCTCATCATACACATAGATCGTCGTCAGATTCGGATCCTCCGGCACCTGTTCCGCCAGATCATCTACTGTCTCATCCTGCGGCACTTCGGTCGGCGTAGTCTCCGTTTCCGCCGGCAGCTCCGTCTGTACTGCCACCTGCTCCCCTCCCTGTGAGGAGCCTTCATCACGCTCCAGCCGGATTCCCTTCGTGCAAAACACAATAGCTGCCACAAGGATCATCCCAACTACAATTGCAACCCATCGAAATTTCTTCATACGTGCCCCCATTCTGCCGCCCCTGACGCGGCATTCATGCTCCGTTATTGATAACCCAATCATAACATGTGGCACGGGTATCGTCAAAGGAGTGTCAAAAGTCCCGGCGAGCACTTCCTTAATATATGTAGAAACGCCCCGGAGTGTTTACCCCCGGAGCATTCACGATACGTCCAAGAACAAAAGGGCAAAACCAGCGTTTTGCCCTCCAAGAATTGCTTCGCAATTCTCGTTGGCATTCCACCACGTTACGAGCATTTTCCTATACCGGAACAAAAAAGGATGCCGGAAAATCGTATCATTTCCGACACCCTCAGGAGTCTGTTTGTATTGAAGCTTAAATGAATTATTTTGCTGCAATTGCCTCGATCTCAATCAACACATCCTTCGGCAGGCGTGCTACCTCTACGCAGGAGCGTGCCGGATATGGCTCCGGGAAATATTTTCCGTATACTTCGTTGATCTTTCCGAAATCATCCATGTTCTTGATGAATACCACTGTTTTGATCACCTTGTCCATAGAGCTTCCTGCTGCCTCGACAAGATTTTTCAGATTGCCGATTGCCTGATCCGCCTGCTCTGCTGCTGTTGAACCAACAATCTCTCCGGTTGCAGGATTTACAGGGATCACTCCTGATGTGTACACAAGACCATTTACCTCGATTGCCTGTGAATATGGTCCGATTGCTGCCGGCGCCTTATCTGTACTGATTACGTTCTTCATCTTATCCTCCATTCCGCCCACAACCTTCTGTCGTCATGGGACCCCAAATTTCTTATCCATACGGATCTGTTCAGCCAACCCTGCCGGGTCGCTTCCGTTTCAAAGTATAACACGTTTCCATTTAGGATTCAAACCATACCTTACACATGGTCAAAAAAGTAAAAATAGAAAGATCGCAAAATAACCAAAAATCATTTCGGACAGCTTAGCTTCCAATATCTAAGCTGCCTTTTTGTTCTGATTTTATTATCTTCCTCTTTCCCATTTTTTCTTCTTATGGTATGATTATCAAGGTTATAAGGCAACTTTCCATTATCATTGTGAAAGTCCGGGTAAATCATCAAAAACGAAACGAGGATTATTATGTCTGAAAAAATACAACTTGGAAAAACACAGGAACTGATCGTAGTGAAAACCACAGACTTCGGAGTCTATCTTAATACGCCGGGCGGTGAGGATACAGATAAGATTCTTCTGCCAAAGGCGCAGGTTCCAAAGGGAACCCAGCTTAAGGATGCTTTGACGGTATTTGTTTACCGTGATTCTGAGGATCGACCGATCGCTACCATGGAGGAGCCGGAGCTTGAATTAGGAGGCGTTGCCCGCCTAAAGGTCAAGGAAGTAACGAAGATCGGTGCTTTTCTGGAAATGGGACTTTCCAAAGACCTTCTTCTTCCCTTCAAGCAGCAGCTTTACAAGGTAGAACCGGGGGATGCCGTACTGGTAACGATGTATCTTGATAAGAGTGAGAGACTCTGTGCTTCGATGCATGTTTACGACCGTCTGCGAAATGATTCCGATTATCAGAAGGATGATGAAGTATTTGGCCGTGTCTACGAGATCAGCGATAATTTCGGTGTCTTTGTTGCCGTAGATGACAAATATTCCGCTCTGATCCCGAAGAAGGAAGTATTTGAGAAGTACCGCATTAACCAACCGGTTTACGCCAGAGTATCCCAGGTACTCGAGGATGGTCGTCTGTCCTTAAGTGTCAAAAAGAAGATTCCGGAGCAGATGGAGGAGGATGCCGAATTTATTCTGCACCGTCTGGAGGATGCGGATGGTTTCCTGCCGTATCATGACAAGAGTGCACCGGAGGAGATCAAATCTCATTTCCATATGAGTAAGAATGCGTTCAAGCGTGCGATCGGACGCCTGATGAAGGAAGGCTTTATCACCATCGGAGATGACGGCATCCGCATGAAATAACGCAAGGATCAATCGAAAATTGCTTAGCAATAGAGCAATCTGTGGCATTTGTTTGGAACAAAATACTTATTGACCCAACTATCATAAAGTAAAAACAGCTCAGAATTGTCATTTTCTAATCTTGACAGTTCTGAGCTTTTATCATTTTCATTGATTTACAGCAATCCCCCATTCGGTACATGATAACCCGAAATAATTGTATGTGCTTATTCTACGAAGCTTCCGAACTGGCGGAAACGTTCATAACGCTTCTGCACCAGCGCTTCCGTCTCGGTATCAAGAAGCCCCGGAAGTACCTCTGACAATGCCTTCTGAAGTTCATCGGTCACATCGGTCAGATGATTTTCAAGGCCATCCTCCGGCTCCGCAAACATTCTGTCCGCAACATGATTCTCTAACAGGTCCTTCGCTGTCATTTTCATTTTCTCTGCAGCCTCCGCGACTCTGGTCGGATCCTTCCACAAAATACTGGAAAATCCCTCCGGCGATAAGATGGAATATACAGCATGCTCTAACATCCACACCTGATCTGCCACGGCAAGTGCCAGCGCACCGCCACTGCCTCCTTCACCGATAAAGATGCTGATGATCGGCGTCTTTAAACGAGACATCTCCATAAGGTTTCTCGCAATTGCTTCTCCCTGTCCGCGCTCCTCTGCACCGACACCCGGAAATGCACCGGCTGTGTTGATAAACGTGATCACCGGGCGTTTAAACTTCTCCGCCTGTTTCATCAGACGAAGTGCCTTACGGTATCCCTCCGGATTTGGCTGTCCGAAATTGCAGTTGACATTTTCCTCTAAGGTATGTCCCTTCTGGATTCCGATGACGGTAACCGGTTGCCCCTTCAGACTGGCGATTCCACCAATCACTGCACCATCATCTCCAAATAAACGATCTCCGTGAAACTCCATGAAATCATCAAAAATCTCTTCGATAAATTGCTTCGTGCTTGGCCGGTCGATCTGGCGGGCAATGGTCACGGATCTCATACTCTCATTCATTTCCATTCCCTCGCTTTCCCGTCTGATGAAGTTTCAAAATCTTTCCAAGCTCGCCGCGAAGCTCCTCACGGTGAACAATTCTGTCTACAAAACCATGATCCTGCTGAAATTCTGCTCTCTGAAATCCCTCCGGCAGCTTCTGGTGGATCGTTCCCTGGATCACACGCTGACCGGCAAAACCGATCAGTGCTTTAGGCTCTGACAAAATAATATCGCCTAACATCGCAAAGCTTGCTGTAACACCACCCGTTGTCGGATCCGTCAATACGGTGATATATAACAGCCCTGCTGCATCGTGGCGTCCCAGTGCCTCGGACACCTTCGCCATCTGCATCAGCGAAATGATTCCCTCCTGCATTCTGGCTCCACCGGATGTGGTGAAGATAATGACCGGAAGCTTTTCTCCGGTCGCATACTCCACTGCTCTGGTGATCTTCTCACCAACAACGGAACCCATGCTTCCCATCATAAAATGACTGTCCATAATAGCAATTACCGCATCGTTGCCTTCAATCTGACAACGACCGGTAACAACGGCCTCCCGAAGTCCGGTTTTGTCCTGTGCCTTTCCTACGATCCGATCATAATCCGGATACTCCATCGGATTCTCCGGAATCATATCCGCATCGAACTCCTGAAAGGAACCTTCATCACAGGTAACCGCAATACGCTCTGCCGGTGTCATACGAAAATGTGCACCACAGCTCGGGCAAAGCTTATACTCCGTGATCTCCTTCTTGTAAATGATCATCTTACAGGTATTACACTTGATCCACATACCATTTGGTATCGACGGTCCCTGTTCTTTTTTCTTTTTATCTGATTTTTTCCTGTCTGTCTGTGGTTCCAGAGAAAAATATTTTTTCCTTTTGCTGAATAAATTCACAAGATCCTTCCTTTCAATCCTACGAAAATTATTTCAAAATCTTCTCCTCGATAAATGAGGTATCAAACTCCCCGGCAATATAATCGGGATGGCTCAGTATCATCCCCTGAAAATCAATGTTTGTATCTATGCCATCAATAACAAATTCATAGAGAGCTCTGCGCATTTTGGCAATTGCCTCCTCGCGATCCCTGCCATGCACGATCACCTTTGCGATCATAGAATCATAGTATGGCGGGATCACATAATCCTGAAATACTGCCGCATCCACACGAAGTCCAAGACCTCCTGCCGGCAGCAACAAGGATTGGATCTTGCCCGGGCATGGTGCAAAGTTTCTGTCCGGATTCTCTGCATTGATCCGGCACTCGATCGCATGTCCACTGATATGAATATCATCCTGCGTCATAGAAAGCGACTCACCGGCAGCGATCCGGATCTGTTCCTTGATAATATCAACGCCCGTTACCATCTCCGTAACCGGATGCTCCACCTGCACTCTTGTGTTCATTTCCATGAAATAAAATTCCCCGGATCTGTCATAAAGAAACTCGATCGTGCCTGCACTCTGATAACCGGCAGCCTTTGCTGCTCTGACTGCAGCCGCACACATTTCCTCGCGTTTCTCCTGTGTCAGTGCCGGAGACGGTGACTCCTCCAGAACCTTCTGATTCTTTCTCTGCAGAGAACAGTCTCTCTCTCCCAAATGAACCACATTGCCCTGCTGATCTCCTAACACCTGCACCTCAATATGTCTGGCATTCTCGATAAGCTTCTCCATATAGACAGCATCATCGCCGAAGCCCGCCATTGCTTCTGATTTGGCAGATTCATATGCATTCTCCAGCTCATCACGGCTGCGCACAATACGAATGCCCTTTCCGCCGCCACCGGCTGATGCTTTGACCATCACCGGATAACCAAGCCGGTCTGCCACCTCATATGCTTTATCAAGACTCTCAATAACGCCGTCGCTGCCCGGTATTACCGGAACTCCGGCCTTGATCATCATTTCTCTTGCGTTTGCTTTGTTGCCCATTGCATCGATCACGGACGGACTTGGTCCAATGAATTTGATGTTGCATACCTCACACATTGATGCAAATGTACTGTTCTCGGACAGAAAACCAAAGCCCGGATGAATTGCCTGAATCTTCTTCTCTACAGCCACACTGATTATGTTCTGCATATTCAGATAACTCTCAGCCACCTTCGCACCACCGATGCAGACAGCTTCATCTGCCATCTGTGTATGCAGAGCATCTCTGTCTGCCTCCGAAAATACAGCAACCGTTCTAATTCCCATCTCTCGACAGGCCCGTATAATACGAACAGCTATTTCACCACGGTTCGCAATTAATATTTTGTCAAACATGCGCTCCTCCATCCCTTTTATGATCAGCCGATCATAAAGATAAATTCTGCCTGTGCAGCAACCTTTCCATCCACATAGGCTGTTCCCTGACCGATTCCGGCATTTTTCTTAAGCTTTACAATAGAAACCTCCATACGAAGGGTATCTCCAGGCACTACCTTCTGCTTAAATTTTGCATTCTTGATACCACCAAAATATGCGGTCTTACCCTTAAACTGCTCCTGGGAAAGAATTGCCACCGCACCGGCCTGTGCCATCGCCTCAACGATCAGCACTCCGGGCATAACCGGTTCTCCCGGAAAATGACCCGCAAAAAACGGCTCGTTCATCGATACGTTCTTGAGCGCTGTTACACTCTCTCCCGGTACCATATCTAAAATGCGGTCTACTAACAGAAACGGCTGACGATGCGGAATGATCTCCATGATCTGTTTAATGTCCATTAAATAATCCATTTCGGTCTCCTCTCTTTATCCAATTCTGAATAACGGCTGCCCAAATTCTACGAAATCACCATCCTGAACCAGAACTTCTTTGATTGTACCTCCGACCGTACTTGGAACCTCATGCATAAACTTCATTGCCTCAATAATGCAGAGTGTATCTCCCTGGGCAACGGTATCACCAACCTTTACAAACGGATCCTTGTCCTGTGCCGGCTTTGCATAGAAGGTTCCAACGATCGGTGCTGTAACAACACTGCCTTCCTCCTGTGCCTCAACAGCCGGTGCAGAACCGCCTGCCATTGCCTCTCTTGCCCCATTCTGTACGGACGCAACAATGTCCTGCAGATCTGAAAGTGATGGAGCCTCCGGGATCTCCGGCTGTACCGGTAACACCTGCTGGCTTGCTGCCTTGCCGCCATTTCCACGCACCAGACGAAGTCCGTCATTCTCTCTCGTCAGTTCCATTTCTGCCAGATCTGTTTCCTCAAACAGATCGATCAACTGCTTAATCTCTTCGTAACGCATGCTTCCTTCCTTTCCAATCTGCCCTCCGGCAGATATATCCATAAATAATTCCTACTCAGCCTTCCACTTCTTAAAACACAGCACGGCGTTGTGTCCGCCAAAACCGAGAGAATTTGATAATACATACTCCACGTTATCCACCTGACGACCCTCATTCGGGATGATGTCCAGATCACATTCCGGATCCGGTGTCTTGTAATTGATCGTTGCCGGCAGGAAATTATCCTGTATTGCCTTAACACAGATAATCGACTCGATCGCACCGGCTGCTCCCAACAGATGACCTGTCATAGACTTGGTCGAGCTTACCGGCACCTTATATGCCGCATCTCCCATTGCAAGCTTGATCGCTGCTGTCTCACCTATCTCATTGGCATGTGTACTTGTTCCATGTGCATTGATATAGGATACCTGCTCCGGTGCAATTCCGGCTTCCTCCATAGCAAGCTCCATTGCCCTTGCAGCACCGGAGCCATCCGGCAGTGGTGTTGTGATATGGTATGCATCTGCATTGGAACCATAGCCAACGATCTCGCCATAGATCTTTGCACCACGCGCTTTTGCATGCTCTAACTCCTCCAGGATCAGTACACCTGCCCCCTCAGACATAACGAAACCGTCTCTGTCCTTGTCAAACGGCTTACACGCATCCTTTGGATCCGGATTCTTGGATAATGCTGTCAGATTCGTAAATCCTGCAATACCGATACGGCAGATGGCTGCCTCAGCACCGCCCGCAAACATGACATCCTGACGTCCATCCTTGATCTGACGGAATGCATCACCGATCGCATTTGTTCCGGTCGCACATGCAGTCACCACGTTCTCGCAGATTCCCTTTGCACCATAACGGATCGCAATATTTCCTGCTGCCATATTGCCGATCGTCATCGTGATAAACAACGGAGAAACCCTTGCCGGTCCCCTGTCGTTCATCTTGGTAACCTGCTCCTCCATGGTCATCAGTCCACCGACACCGGAGCCTACAATAACACCGACTCTGTCCGCATCTTCCTTTTCCATATCAAGACCACTGTCCTCAAATGCCTGCACTGCTGCACCAAGCGCATACACTGCAAACAGATCGTTTCTCTTGACATCCTTCTTTGTCATGTAAAGCTCCGGATCAAACCCCTCTACCTCTCCGGCAATCTTTACCTTGAACTCTTCCGTGTCAAACTTTGTGATCATCTTGATTCCGCACTTGCCCTTCCGGATATTATCCCAGAAAGTATCCACTGTGCTTCCGAGAGGTGTCACCGCACCCATTCCTGTTACAACAACTCTTCTAGCCATATTTCTTACCCTCATTTCTCTCAGTCTCTGCAACTGTCTGTTCGCTACATTACCATTCCGCCATCAACATTAAGCACCTGACCGGTAATATAATTATTCTCTGCAAGGAACACTGCTGCTCTGGCAATATCCTCAACCTTTCCGGCTCTCTTAAGCGGAATTGCATTTAAGATTGCCTCCTGCACATCCTCCTTCAACACTGCTGTCATATCTGTTTCAACAAAACCCGGAGCGATCGCATTACAGGTGACTCCTCTTGACGCCAGCTCCTTTGCGGTAGATTTGGTCAGACCAATGATACCCGCCTTGGACGCCGCATAATTTGCCTGTCCGATATTGCCGTTGATGCCGACTACAGATGCCATGTTAATGATTGCTCCGCTTCTCTGCTTGAGCATTACACTGCTCGCATGGCGGATCATATTAAATGTTCCCTTCAGGTTGGTATTGATCACATCGTCAAACTGCTCCTCAGTCATCCTCATCAAAAGCATATCCTTCGTAATGCCTGCATTGTTGACAAGCACATCCACACTGCCAAGCTCCTTCTTGACCGTTTTGATCATGTCAGCCGCAAATGCAAAATCACTGACATCACCCTGTACCGGCTTGCAGATCACACCAAACGCCTCGATCTCCTTCACGGTCTCCTCATCCAGATGACTGTGATAATTCAATACGATATTGCATCCCTCTGCAGCAAATGCCAGAGCGATCGCCTTGCCGATGCCCTTGGCTGCTCCTGTCACAATGACGTTTTTTTCTTTTAACATAATTCCTCCTAAATCACTTCTTCCAAGATTTACACGATCTCATGAAGCTTTTTGATTGTTTTGTCCAGAGAGGATAAATCCTCTACATTCATGATATTCACTCCCTTGAGTGTTCTCTTCACAAAACCGGTCAATGCTTTTCCAGGTCCTAACTCAATAAAAGTATCCGCCCCCTGCTCATTCATGTTGCGGATGATATCTGCCCATCTTACCGGACAGCAGATCTGCTTTGTCAAAATCGGAATGATGTCATCCTTTGATGGCACCGACTGTGCATTCACATTGGTATAAACCGGTATCTTCATATCGCTGATATGCATTTTCTCAAGCTCCGGCTTTAAACGGTCAGAGGCCGGCTGTAACAGGCTTGTATGGAAAGGACCACTCACCTTCAGCTTGACGGCAAGCTTTGCCCCCTTTTCCTTGGCAAGCCTTGCTGCCTCTGCAACCGCCTCTGTCTTACCGGCGATTACGATCTGACCCGGCGCATTGTAATTGGCAGGGACCGCCAGTCCCTTTCCAAGAGCCGTTGCCTCCTCACATGCCTCCTCGACCAGATCCTGATCCAATCCGATGATCGCATACATTGCCCCCTCACCGGAAGGCACTGCCTCTGTCATAAATCTGCCACGCTTCTGCACCAGTGCAACAGCCTCCTCGAAGTCCATCGCTCCGCTGGCAACATAAGCGGAGTATTCGCCAAGGCTTAATCCGGCTGTCATATCCGCACGGATGCCCTGCTCCTCAAGCACTTTGAATGCCGCAATACTCATTGTTAAAATTGCAGGCTGTGCATACTCTGTCTCTCCTAATTTCTGTTCATCCTGAAAACAAATATCCTTAATCGAATATCCCAATACGGCATCCGCCCGATCAAATATATCCTTAGCCACACTGTAATTCTGGTACAGTTCCTTTCCCATACCTGCATACTGTGCACCCTGTCCACTAAACATAAATACAGTTTTCATGAAAACTCCTCCACGCTTTAAAAGACAGTGCGATCCGATAACAAAATGATGAGAACCCCGTTGGACGAGGTTCTCAACTTTACGGTCTTCACTGTCCGTTTCATCTGCTTGCTGGCGATAATCGTCTTATTTGTTGTTCTCAACAAAGTCTACGATATCTTTTACGGTAACAATAGATTCCGGATCTTCAATTGATACTTCAAACTCGTCTTCAATATCATTGATGATCTGGAAAACATCCAAAGAATCAGCGTCAAGATCATCCTTTACATTTGTATCCAATGTGATCTCCTCTTCATCCTTTCCAAGCTGTGAAGCAATGATTTCTCTGATCTTCTCAAATACCATTTTCAGTTCCTCCTAAAGAAATTAGTTAATTTTGTTTTATATTGACTGTGATATCACAGTAATACACATGCTCATCCTACCATTGTATCAGCAGTGTTCCCCATGTCAAGCCTCCTCCGAAGCCGCAGAGGATCAACTTGTCCCCCTCATGAAGAAGTCCCTTTTCATTCATTTCATTGAGCGCGATCGGAATACTTGCTGCGGAAGTATTGCCATAATGCTCAATATTGGTATAAAAGCGATCCATCGGAAGCTTTAACTTCTTTGCTGCCACCTCAACGATCCTTGCATTTGCCTGATGCGTGATAAAATATGTAATCTCATCCTTTGAAACACCGGACTTTTCAAGCACGTTCTCGATGCTTGACACGATCTTCTTGGTTGCAAACTTAAACACGGCTCTTCCATCCATCGTGACATGACCACATTCTGCCTGCGGCTCTATCTCGTTAAAAGCATTGGCAGGTGCCAGACGCCGTGCTGTAAGAACAGCACAATCCTCACCCTTTGCTCCAAGCTCTTCCATCAGAATACCCTGCTGTGATTCAGAACGCTCCAGCAGCACGCCTGCTGCGCCATCTCCAAATAACACACATGTCGAGCGGTCCTGCCAGTCAACGATCTTGGATAATATCTCTCCTCCGATCACCAGCGCGTTCTTATACACACCACAGCGGATAAACTTATCCGCAACACTCACACCATACAAGAATCCCGAGCAGGCTGCCGTCACATCAAATGCTACTGCATTAACTGCACCGATCTCCTTTTGTACCATACACGCAGCACTCGGTGTGCAATAATCCGCCGTAACGGTCGCAACAACAATAAGATCAATATCCTCCGGTGCGATCCCGGCTCTCTCTATAATCTGTCTGGCGGCTTTCGTCGTGTAATACGATAAATCTTCGCCCCCCGAAATATGTCTTTCTCCAATCCCCGTTCTCTGTCTGATCCACTCATCACTGGTATCCATAATCTGTGCCAGATCATCATTGGTAATCACCTGACTCGGAATACCCGCCCCCGTGGCCACTATTCTTGATGTAACCATTTTCTGCTCCTGTTCCTTTTCATATTCACATATCAAGTATATGACACAATACCGCATTACGTCAACACTTGTTTGCAAACGAATTAGGCAAATTTAGATACCAACTCCAGAGAAGCCAGCAAAACATCTGCCTCCAGAGGCTTCGGAATCAAATGCTTGACACCGATGCTTTTCACTTCCTCCATGGTTCCGGCATCACAAAGAGAGCTTAACATCAATATCTTCACAGCCGGATCCTGCTTTTTGAGTATCTCTGCTGTCTCAAGACCATTGAGCCCCGGCATTATGATGTCCAGTATAACAATATCCGGCTTCAATTCCTTGTAAAGCTCGATTGCCTCTTCTCCATCCTTGGCATAACCGATCACTTCATATCCGTTATCTTCCACGATATCCTTGATCTGCTTAGATGCAAAGGGGGAATCATCAACCACCATAATTGTTGTACTCATACGTCGTCTCCTCCATTCTGTTGAAACTCAAACTGAATAATAAACCGAACAAATCCCTGACCATTCCGATAAACAAGCATAATATGATACGCCTGCTCATCTCTGCCATAATCCGGATCGTTTTCTCCAAAATATTCCGGCACAGACAGCTTGGAAACACTGTCCGTCAGCGTATTGATCTTGGATACGATCCTTCCACAGACAACATTCATATATTCATTGATATATAATGCCCGCTCCTCCTCCGGCGGCAGCAGGAAGGCGTCTTTGAGCTCCACCGCCAGCGAGAGCCTGGAGCGGACCATGAACACCTATCTCAGCCAGGGGGACACCGGCCGGGTGAAGCAGCTGTTTTTGCAGTACCGGGACCGGATGACGCCTCTGCAGAAGCGGCGGTTTGAGAAGCTGATGGGGAAGTATAACATCCCCATGACGGAGTAAAAAAGACAGCGCCGGAAACGCCAGGTTTCCGGTGCTGTCTTTTATGCGGAGAAAAACTATTCCTCTGGTGGATGGTACTCCAATAGATCAGCTATCTGGCAATCAAATACGCAGCAGACCTTGGCCAGAAAATCCAGGTCTACCATTTGTATGTCCACGCCCCTGTAATAGCGGTCGATGACATCGTATTTCACGCCGGTCAGAGTGCGCAGCCGGTTGCGGGTCATTTGGCGGCGGTCCAGTTGGTCCTTCAGCTTCACCTCAATGCGGCCATAATCCCGAATCTGCCGGGAGATAATTTCCTTATATTCGTTCACGGCGCACCCCCTTGTTTGGAAATCATTCTATCAGATGATTTTCACCTTGACATTTACCTTATTTAGGTATACCCTTATATCAGGTAAAC
>ENA-USUJ01001780-USUJ01001780.1-human-gut-metagenome-genome-assembly--contig:-NODE-1780-length-17559-cov-4.800938_pt1 | contig 17559 bp, 16 predicted proteins | sample MGYA00250061_ERZ773398 | MGnify/ENA primary metagenome ERZ773398 (study PRJEB29103, sample SAMN06111992) | human gut metagenome | biome: human gut; feature: ankylosing spondylitis patient; material... | reverse complement strand
GCTTATCTGCAAGGTTTTTGCGTGTGCGTGACCGCGTGGGTGCGTGTGTGTGTGACGCCGGACGGCGCAAACTGAATCCAAGCAGCCCGGCGTTTGCACGCCGGGCTGCTTGCTGCCTTGCGCGCCTTTCTTCGGCGGCTTATGCGGTGGAGAGAATACTTCCCGGGCTGCAAACTCGTTTGTCAAACAGAAATACTTCTTAAATGCTCACACGCCCTGCGCCGTTCGGCGCGGGGCGTGCTTTTTGCGGTTATGGGGGGAGAAAAACAATTCGGAGCTCAGATCGCGTTGCCGGCGTTGAAGCCCTCGCGGATGTTCTTGTAGCCGTTTTTGGTGCTGCTGGCGTCGCCCACGACGACGACCTTGCAGTCCAGCCCCTCGAGCTGCTCCTGCAGCGGGTTGTAGCTGCGCACGCCCATGGCGTTGACGAGCATATCGATGTGCTTGAAGGTGATCGGCTCGCCGTACTCCTCGGCGTAGACCGTGCCCTCGCCGACCTTGGTCAGCTTGGTGTGGGTGTGCACCTTGACGTCGTACTTGCGGATGTGCTCGAGCAGGCAGGCGCGCGGCTGCGCAACGGCATCGGTGATGATGTCAGGCGCCATCTCGATCATGGTCACGTCGCAGCCCTGCACGGCGAGGAACACGGCGGTCTCGGCGCCGGTCATGCCGCCGCCGGCAACGACGACGCGCTTGCCGTAGAGGGTGCGGCCGCGCAGTACTTCGATCGCGGTCTTGACGAACTCGCGGTTGTCCAGGCCGGGGATCGGCAGGAACATCGGCGTACCGCCGGTGGCGAGGATGACGGCGTCCGGCTTCTCGGCCTCGACGATCTCGCGGGTCAGCGGGGTCTCGAGACGGATCTGCGCGCCGTACTTCTTGAGCTGGTTGCGGTAGTTGAGGATGAGGGAGGCGTACTCGCTCTTTCCCGGAGGCGTCATCGCGGACAGCCACTGGCCGCCGATCTCGTCGCTGGCCTCAAAGACGGTCACCTTGTGGCCGCGCTCGGCAGCGCCGTACGCCGCAGCCAGACCGGCGACACCGGCGCCGGCGACAAAGACCTTCTTGGGCTCGGCCACGATGGACAGGTCGTACTCCGTCTCGCGGCAGGTGTGGGGATTGGCGATGCAGTTGACGCGGTTGCCCACGGCGGTCTCACCGGTGCAGCCCTGGTTGCAGCCGATACAGTGGATGATCTCCTCGGTCTTGCCGGCCTTGGCCTTGTTGGGCAGCTCGGGATCGGCGAGCGAGGCGCGCGCCATGACGATGAAGTCGGCCTTCTCGTCGCGCAGCATGGCCTCGGACATATAGATGTCGTTGTAGCGGCCGACCGCCAGCACCGGGATCTTGACTGAGCGCTTGATGGCGGCGGCGTTTTCCGCGTAGTGCATGACCGGGACGAAGCCCGGCGCGATGATTGCCTGCTTGGAGGCGAACATGCCCTGCGTGCAGTGCAGCGCGTCCACACCGGCTTCCTCGAGCATCTTGGCCATGACGATCGCCTCCGGCAGCTCGATGCCGCCCTCGACGTAGTCGCAGGTGTTGAAGCGGAACAGGACCGGGTAGTCCGGGCCGACGGCGGCGCGGACGGCGTCGACGACCTCGAGCGCGAAGCGCATACGGTTTTCCAGCGTGCCGCCGTACTCGTCCGTGCGCTTGTTGGAGAACGTGGACATGAACTGGTTGATCAGGTAGCCGTGTGCACCGTGGATCTCCACGCAGTCAAAGCCGCACTTCTTCGCTCTCGCGGCGGCGGCGCCGAACGCGGCGACGAGCCCGTGGATCTCCTCCACGGTCAGAGCGCGCGGGACGTAGGGGACGGCGGGCTCTTTGAGCGCCGACGGGGCGACGGGGTACGTGTCGTAAGCCTTGAGGGAGCGCTGACGGCCGGCATGGTAAAGCTGCGCGCCCATCAGACCGCCGGCGGCGTGCACCTGGCGGACGGTCTCGGTCCATGCGGGCACCTGATCGTCGTTCCAGAGCGAGCCGACGACCGGGTCGCTGCCGGCGTCGGCCGTGATGCCGAGATCCTCCGTGAAGACGAGACCCCAGCCGCCCTTGACCTTGGCGACAAGGTAGGCATTGACCGTCTCGTTCGGCGTGCCGTCGGGGTTGCCCATATGAGAAGACATGGCGCTGACGACAAGGCGGTTTTTCAGCTCAAGGTTGCCGATCTTGCCGGGCTCAAATACTTTTTTCAGTTCCATAGTATACCTCCTGTTTTGCACGCACACGCCGGCTCCGGACGCTGCGCGGCAGCGTGGGCGATCGCAATCGTTGGTTTATTTCTACCAAAAAATCTTTGTGATTTCAATAACGCACTTTTTTGTAACGATGAACCAAAGAGTAAGTACATACAAAAAAGTTCGTAATTGTTAAAATAAAATCAACTTGTTATAATCGAGACAACTTCGATCCGCACCCGCCGTTTTCCGCGCCGCGCGCGCCGGCGGGCAAGCAAAAAAAGGAGCGACCGACATGAAAAAAGCAAAGCGAATTCTCTCCGGGATGCTGGTGGCCGTGATGGCTGCAGCGCTTCTTGCAGGCTGCGGGAGCGCGGATTCCGGCGCTGCTGCAAGCGGACAACATTATAATCTTGCGTATCAGTGCGCATGGGGCTCCGGCGGCGGGCCGTACCAGTACGCGTCCGACCTGTCGAAGGCGATCGTGGAGGCCTCCGGCGGCCGCGTGACCATGGAGTGCCTTGCCACCAACTCCATCGTGCCGACGACGGAGATGCTGCAGGCGGTCTCCAACGGCACGCTCGACTGCGCGCAGACGGCGGCCACCAACTTCTCCGACGACAGCCTCGGCATCCTCAGCACGCTGCCTGTGGGCATGACGTTTGATGAGTACATGGGCTGGTACATTGCCGGCGAGGGGCAGCAGGTGCTCGACGAGGTCATGGCGCAGATCGACAGCAACGTCGTGGCGTTTCCGTGCGGCATCGTGGATTCCGAGATCCTCTACCACTCCACCAAGCCCATCAAATGTCTGGACGACATCAAGGGCCTGAAGATCCGCGGCGTGTCCGACTGGGCGAATATCGAGACGCGGCTCGGCGCGTCCGTCGTGACGATGGACGGCGGCGACTGCTACGAGGCGCTCTCGCACGGCACGATCGACGCGGCGGAGTATTCCAGCCCGTCGGCCAACTGGGCGGCCGGCTTTCAGGAGGTCGCACCGTATCTGACGGTGCCCGGCGTGCACCAGAGCTGCTCGGTGTACCTGTTTTTGATCAACCGCAACATCTGGGACGGTCTCGATGCGCAGACGCAGAGCATCATCAAGCTTGCCTGCACGGCCATGATGGCACAAAACTGGGCGGAGGACCGCGCCGCCAACGGCAAGGCGTGGGAGCAGTTCCGCGAGCTGGAGGCGCAGGGCAAGCTGACCATCTACCGTATGCCGGACGAGGATCTGGACAAGATCCAGGAGGTCGCGCAGGAATATTACGAGGAAAAGTGCGCAGCAAACCCGCTGTTTGAGAAGATCTACAGATCACAGCAGGCGTACATCGCCTCCGTCAGCGACTGGAGCGAGGCGGCCACGGCAAAATAAGCGCAGCACAGCGGCGGCACACAGGAGTACCGTGTGCCGCCCGCTTGGCAGAGAGGGGTCAAAACATGATGAAATCTTCCGCGCAGAACACGCACGCCGGCTTCGGCGACAAGTTCATTGCGTTTGCAAATAAGGTCTCGGACGTTTCCGGCCTTGTGGCGGCTTACCTGCTGGTGCCGCTGGTTGTTGTTTTTCTGATCGAGATCGTGTCGCGCAACGTCTTTAATCATCCGACGACGTGGGCGTCCGGCACGTGCTTTCTCATCGGCGGCTGCGCGGCCGTGCTCGGCTTCGGCTACGCGATGAAAAGCGGCGCGATGGTGCGCATCGACGCGCTGTCGTCGAAGCTGCCGGAAAAGGCGCACTGCATTCTGGATCTGATCCTGTATGCGGTGCTGTTTCTGCCGCTGACGATCGGCGGGTCGTATGAGTGCATCAAAAATGCGGTCGTCTCCGTCTCCAAGCTCGAGACGCTGAGCACCGGCTCGTGGAACGCACCCATCTGGCCGACCAAGATCGTCATGTCCATCAGCCTCATCATTCTCACGCTGCAGGGGCTGGCGGAGATCATTCAGCTGGTGCAGCGTCTGCGTGCAGCGAAGCGGGAGGGTGAGCAATGACAGTCAGCGGACTTACGATCGCAGCCATTATGGGCATCCTGCTGTTGGTGTTCATTTTCTCCGGCTATTACCTGTTTGCCGCGCTCGGCGGCGTGGCGATCCTGTCAGGTCTCGCCTTCTGGGGGCCTGACGTGTTCCAGACCGTATATTTCAGCATTTTCAAATACTGCAAGGATTATAACCTGCTGGCAGTGCCGCTGTTCGTGCTGATGGGGCAGCTGCTCAATCAGTCCGGCGTGGCAGGCCGCCTGTTTGACAACCTCTCCGTCGCCCTCGGCCGCCAGCGCGGCGGCATGGCGATCGCGGCGACGCTCATCGCCATCCTCTTTGCCGCGACGACCGGCATCGTCGGCGCGTCCGTGGTCTCGATGGGTCTGCTGTTCGTCGGCCCGATGCTGGACGCGAAGTACAACAAGTCCCTCACCGCGGGCGTGATCGTCTCCGGCGGCACGCTCGGCATCCTCATCCCGCCGAGCATCATGCTGGTCTTTATGGGCTCGGCCGCCAACGTATCCGTCGGCCAGCTGTTTTACGGCGCGATCGTTCCCGGCCTGCTGCTGGGCGCGGCCTACATCGTCTATATCAAGATCGTCGCCGTTGTGAAAAAGGACTACGCCCCGCCCATGCCTGCCGAGCAGCTCGCGCGCTACTCGCGCAAGCAGGTCATCTGGGGTGTGATCGTCAACGTCCTGCCGGTCGCGTTGGTCATTTTCTCGGTGCTCGGTGCGATCTGGCTCGGCTGGTGCCCGGCCACGGAGGCTGCGGCGCTGGGCGTGGTGGCGTCGTTTCTCATCGCACTGCTGACGCATTCGATCAACGCGCAGGTTATCAAGAAGACGCTCATCGAGTCCATCAAGCTCACGAGCATGGTCTACGCCGTGTCTGCGTTCGGCAACCTGTTCGTCACGGTCTTTATGCGCCTTGGCTGCAGCAACGCCGTCACGAACCTGTTCGTGCACCTGCCGCTGGGCAAGTGGGGACTGTTTGCGCTGATGATGGCGGTCGTGTTCCTGCTCGGCTTCCTGATGGACTGGATCGCGGTGTGCATGATCACGATCCCGATCTTCGTGCCGATCGCGACGGCGGCCGGCTTCGACGCCTGCTACTTCCTGACGATGATGGCGATCATCATGCAGACGGCGTTTTTGTCCCCGCCGATGGCGGCGTCCATCTTCTATTTTCAGGGTGTCGCAAAAGACCGCATCACAACGGCAGAGACGATCCACGGTATCTGGCCGTTCATGGCGCTGCAGGTGCTGGTGTTTGTGTTGTGCATCCTCTTCCCGCAGATCGTGACGTGGCTTCCGGGTCACATGATCGGCTGATATCCGACTCCCGACCGGGGTGCGGCGGCGTCCGAGCGCATTCGGCGCGGCCGTGCCCCGGTTTTTTTGCGCCGTGCGCAGAGTATAAAAATCCCCTGCGGATACCCGCAGGGGAGGAATAGATCCGGTTGTCGGTCAGTTTTCTTCGAGACAGGCGCGGCGCTTGGCCTCTGCCTTGACCGTGCGCTCCGTGCGCTCCTTGCGCGCCGGCAGCAGGGCGGCCGCAGCGCCGAAGAGCACTGCCGGCAGCAGCCACGCAAAGCCGAGCTCGAACAGCGGCAGCTTGTGCAGGAACGCCAGCGGCACACCGTAGCCGTCGAGCGTACACAGCACGCTCATGAGCAGCGCGCCAATGGCGGCGCCGCGGCTGATGCGGTCGGGCAGCTGCGGACGCACGAGCGCGATGCAGATGAGCACGAGCGTCGGCGGGTAGACGATGTCCAGCACCGGGGCGGCGATGGCGACGATGCGGTCAAGGCCGAGGTTCGACACGACGGCGCTGAACACGCAGATGGCGATGACGAACACCGGATACGAAACCTTGCCGCGGCAGAGCTTGGCAAAGTAAGCGGCGGCGGAGCTGGTGAGCGCCACGGCGGTCGTGACGCACGCGAGGCCGACGACGATGCCGAAGAGGATCATACCGGTCTTGCCCATGAGCGCCTCGACGATGGCCATGACGAGCTGGGCGCGGCCGATCTCGCTCGTATACTGCGCCGAGACGGTGGCGCCGAGATACGCAAGTCCCATGTAGACGGCCAGCAGCAGCACACACGCGAGGATGGACGAGCCGCTCATGATGCGGAACTTCTTGCCCGGCTCGGTGTAGCCCTTGTCGACCACGCTCTGCAGCACGAGGATGCCGAACGGCAGCGCAGCGAGCGCGTCCATGGTCTGGTAGCCGGACTTGACACCGGTCACGACGGCGCTGTCGATCTTCGTCTCGGCCGCGATCGTGCCGAGCGGCGTGACGATGCCCTTGACGATGATGGCCGCAAGGCCGAGCAGCAGCAGCGGCGTGAGCACCTTGCCCACGATGTCCACCACGGCGGACTCGCGGATGCACAGCGCGAGGATGAGTGCAAAAAACAGCACTGAGAACACCACGGCCGACACACCGGGCAGATTCGGCGCGATGGCCATTTCGAACGTGCTGGCGGATGTGCGCGGGATGGCGACCATCGGGCCGACACACAGGATGATCGCGCACATGAGGATCTCGGCCGGCACACGGCCGACGCGCTGGAGCACGGCCTCACTGCTGCCGACGCGCAGCAGCGCAAACATGGCGGCAAGCGCAAGACCGATGTCCGCGATGAAATACGCGCTGAATCCGGCCAGCCACGCCGGTCCGGATTCCATGCCCAGATACGGCGGGAAGATCACGTTCCCGGCGCCGAAGAACATGGAAAACAGGGCAAAGCCAACAACGATGATATCGCGGCCGGCCCGGTTTTTCGTTTCTTTCATGATTTTCTCTCCTTTGATTTCCTAAAAAGGGACTCCCGTTTCCTTTTTTCGAATATAGCGTATCATTTTTATTGATAAATGAGAACCGAGACTTCTTCATGTGGGTATGAAAAAAACGCATGACATCGGTGAAAAAGTTTTTATTCTTTTTCTGTGATTTTATGTGAAATTGACACAAATTCATGGTATGATGGAGGCGCAAAATGCAGATAAGGAGGCAGCGCATGGACGACGGTAAACTTCGCGCCCTGCTGACGGCGGTCGATTGCGGCAGCTTCAGCAAAGCGGCGGCGCAGCTGGGCTATACCCAGTCCGCAATGACACATCTGGTCAACAAACTGGAGGCGGAAATCGGCTGTACGCTGCTCGAGCGTGACAGTCAGGGCATCCGCCTGACGGACGCGGGCAGGCAGCTGCTGCCCTATATACAAAACGTGGTCTGCGCGTGCGACACCCTCCTGCAGGAGGCCGCCGAGCAGAGCGACCCGCGCAAGCGCACGCTGCGCATCGGCTGCTTTGCGAGCATTGCGCGCGCCCGCCTGCCGGAGCTGCTGCGCGCCTTCCGCGCCGAGCACCCGGAGATCCAGCTGGACGTGCTCGTGCGCAGCGAGGAGCTGACGACCGCGCTCGCGAGCGGACGCATCCAGCTCGCCCTCGTGGACGAGGCGCGCGCGAAGGGCTTTGATTTTCAGCCGCTGGCGGACGCGCCGCTCGTGGCCGCCGTGCCGCCGGACTTCCCGTGGGAGGGGGACACCATCCCGCTGGAGCGCCTGCTGCGCGAGCCGTTCCTCTCGAGCCCGGATCAGTATATCGAGCCGTTTCTCCCGGCGGATGCGCCGCGCGTCGAGGTCTCGGCGTCGGACGACGGGGCGATCCTCTCCATGGTCGCGGCGGGGCTCGGCGTGGCGGTGCTCTCGTCGTTCTCGCTCGTCGGGTATGAGGAGCGTGTGCGCGTGCTCCAGCTCGAGCAGCCGATCGCGCTGCGCCTCGGCGCCGCCGTCAAGTCCATCAATGCGGCGGGTACATCGGCACGGACGTTTTTGTCGTTTCTGTGCGCGTATTACGGACAGGAGGAGCGCCTGTGATCCGGAACATCTGCACCGACCGCTTCTTTCTCATGCAGCCGTCCGAGCCTGCGACGGCGGCGGATCTGCCCGTGGCGCAGGATCTGCGCGACACGCTTGCCGCGCACCGGCAGGGCTGCGTCGGCATGGCCGCCAACATGATCGGTGTGCGCAGGCGCATCATTATCTTTGACGACAACGGCACGCCCACCGTCATGCTCAACCCCGTCATCCTCCGCCGGACCGAGCCGTACACAGCGGAGGAGGGCTGCCTGTCGCTGACGGGCAAGCGCACGGCCAAGCGTTGGCGCAGTATCAAGGTCCAGTGGCAGAATGAGCGGCTGCAGACGCGCGTGCGCACGTTCACCGGCTGGACGGCGCAGATCATCCAGCACGAGATCGACCACTGCGACGGCGTGCTCATCTGAAGCAAAAAAATACCTGCCCGGTGCTTGCAAGCGCCGGGCGGTTTTTGTATACTGGGGGCAAAGGGAGGCCGGAGCATGCGCAACACCACACTCTGTTATATCGAGCGCTGGCAGCAGTATCTCATGCTGCACCGCGTGAAAAAGGAAAACGATCTCAATCACGACAAATGGGTCGGCATCGGCGGAAAATTCGAGGGCAATGAGACGCCGGACGAATGTCTCCTGCGCGAGGCGTATGAGGAGACCGGCCTGACGCTGACTGACTGGCGCTGCCGCGGCGTGGTGACGTTTTTGTCCGACACGTGGGAGGGGGAGTACATGTACCTCTTCACGGCCGGCGGCTTCACCGGCACGCTGCGCGCGTGCAATGAGGGCGTGCTGAGCTGGGTCGACAAGGCGGCTGTCCCGGCGCTGCCGATGTGGGAGGGCGATAAGATCTTCTTCCGGCTGCTGGCGGAGGATGCACCGTTTTTCCTGCTCAAGCTGCGCTACGAGGGCGACACACTGGTCGAGGCTGCGCTCAACGGCGCGCCCGTCGCGCTTTGAGACGCGCATAAAAAGGGAGGAGAGAGGACATGAGACGCAAACAGCAGATCCAAGCCCTGCAGCAGGAGCTCGCGCTCCTGCGCCAGACCGTGGACAGCGGCAAAGAGCTCGCCGCGCTCGCGGCCGATGCGGCCGGGCAGCTGCGCAGGCCGGGCCTGCGCACCGTCGCCGTACAGGTGATGCGTTCGCCGCGCGTTCGCCGTGCCGCGCTCATCGCCGGCGGCACGGTCGCCGCCGTCGCGCTCGGCGCTGCAGCGGTGCACTGCCGGGTGTATCAGGCCATCGTCGCGCAGGAGGTCAAAAAGGCGCTCAAGCCCGTCAACGCCCGCCTCGATGCGCTGCAGGCGACCGTGGACGCCGTGGCCGAGGCCGAGGGCGTCACGCCCGACAAGGCGCACAAGAGCAAAAAGCACAGCCACTGACGGCACGCAAAAAAAGCTCCGTTTCCGATCGGAAACGGAGCTTTTTTTATATGGTTTTTGTTGTTTCGACCTGCGATCAGGTGAGACCGAACGCGGCGGCCAGACCCATGTAGAGCAGGCAGCGCAGGATGGTCAGCACGACGGTCAGCGCGAAGATGACCGGGAAGTAGACATCCTTGAACTTCACACCGGCGACGGTGCACTCGGTCTGCAGGAAGCCTGCGTTCGGCAGGGAGTCCAGACCAAGGGACGCCAGAACGGTCGTTCTGTGGAACACGGCGGCGTTGGTCATGGCAGCGGCCTGCTGCAGGACGGGAGCCGCGAGGACCAGACCGGCGGAGGAGGAGCCTGCGATGCCGGCGATGAGGTTCGTGGCGACGAAGGTGATCATGAGCGGGCTGCCCTCGTAGGAGAGGATCTTCTCCACGGCGATCGCGTAGCCGGGGCAGTTCTGCACGACAGCGCCGAAGCCGACGATGGCGGCGGCGTTGATGAGCGTGGTCATGCACATCGAGATGGAATCGGTGACGGTCTTGCGGTTGGCGTCCCAGTCGCGGGGCAGGTACTTGAACTGCAGGATGATGACGGCAGCGACACCGCACAGCAGCGCGAACTCAACGCGGATCTTGAAGATGTTGAGCACGATGATCGGGATGAGCATGGGGATGACGGAAAGGATCCAGTGCGGGCCCTTCTTGGCGTCCTCGTCGAGGTCGTTGTTCTCCTCGAGCGCGCCGGTGCCGTAAGCGGGGGCGTAGCCCTTGCCGGCGGCGGCCAGACGCTTCTCATACCACTTGATGTAGAGCATGCCGACGACGATGAACACGATGGACACGAACAGGCCGAGCAGGCCGCCCGCGCTGACATCGGTGCCGAAGTAGCTGGCGCACAGGACGTTGTTGGTCACGGGCACCCAGGGGATGGCCAGACCGAAGTTGAGGCCGAGGGAGTAACCGGCGATGACGGACGCGCGGTTGATGTTCGCCTTGCGGCAGAGCTTGAGCGCGATGGGGTAGCAGATGAACAGGCTGATGAAGCTGGAGATGCCGGCCATGGCGAGGATGGCGGTGAACAGGCACACGCCGAGGGAGACGTTCTTCGGGCCGACGAGGTTGAGGATGACGCGCGCGAGGCTGTCCGAGCCGCCGGTCACGTCGAGCAGTTTGCCGAACAGAGCGCCGAGGAAGAACAGGATCATCCAAGACTTCATGAAGCCGACAAGACCGCCCATGTAGGTGTCAAACAGGCCGTCGACGATATTCATCTTGTAGATGATCATCAGAATGACGGAGCAGACAATGCCGCCAATCAGGGTGGGCACGTTTTTGTAGCAGAACAGGCCGATGAGCAGAACGGCCGCTACGAGAATCAAAATGTCCATAAATACTCTCCAATTTACTATTGTATTAGATCCAACTGTCAGGCAATAAAGTCGTCAGCGCGGTGCTCCGCAGCCCCACCTGCGTCGGTGAGCGCCGTCTGCCGGAAGAGTGTACTCTATTGCTTTTCTGTCTGCTTGACAGTGTGATCGCGTCTTATGCGCCGGTCGTCTCCGGCGGGGCCGTCTGGATGCTCTTGAGATACGGCACCATGATCTCGTCCAGGCGCTCGTGCATATCGAACGCCGCACCGCTCAGACACCAGTCGAAGGCGATGCCCTTCATGATCGTCACGACGACCTCACCGTAGTGATCCGGCGGATAGTCGGGCTTGAGCAGTCCCTGCTCGGCGGCCTCCTGCAGGCAGCTGTCGGGATAGCCCCAGACGTAGGCCGGCTGGCGCTGATGCCAGCGGCGCGTGTCGATCGAGGTGTTTTTGGTGTTATAGTAGTTGCAGCAAAAGTCGAGCCCGACGTCGAGCATGTAGTCGCTCCAATAATAATAGAACAGCAGGATGCGCTCGTCGAAGGTTTTGCCGGCCACGGCTTCGCTGAAGTTGTTCTTCTCGCGAAACTCCGCAAACTTTTGGTAGTTATAATAGACCAGCAGCTCGTCTTTTGTTTTGAAGTGGTAGAAAAACGTCCCGTTCGAAACACCCGCGACCGCGCAGATGTTGCTGACGGTGAGATAGGCGTAGCCCTTTTTCTTTAGAATGGAGGACGCGGCCTTGTAGATCTTCTGTTTCGTTTCCTGTGTCTGGACCTGTTTCGGTGTCGACAGCTGCACAGAATTCCATCCCTTCCTTATATTTCGGGAATGCGGATGCCGCAGGGGAGGTGCATTCCATATAGAGCGCGCTCTGTGCGCGGACTCTGTCATGGTTTTATCACATGCATCCGAAAATGTAAAGCGAAATTTTTCACAAGGCGCGAATTTTTGAACAAAATCGCGTTTTTCGTGCAGGATTTACAAAACAGAAACGCTAAAATTGTTGATAATTTTTTAATTATCCTGCTTGACAAATTTGTGTCCATATCGTAGAGTAACACGTAGAGTGTGCTCTAGAAAAGCACGGTGCGAGTGACCCCAAACGCTTGCGCCATGGTAACTTTTTTGAAAGTACCAGTCCAAAAAGCAAAACTTTAACAAAAACTTATTTACAGAAAGGCAGTGGAGTTTCATGTCAACTTCCGACAGATTTGCGGGTAAGGTGGCCGTGATTACGGGCGGCACGACCGGCATCGGCCGCGCGATCGCACGCCGCTTCGTCAGCGACGGCGGCAAGATCGTCATCGGTGCGCGCCACGATACTCTTTTTGAAGAAATCACGCAGGAACTCGGCGCTGATAACTGCTGGTGCCAGGTTTGCGATGTCACCAACAGAGCGCAGGTCGATGCGCTCGTTCAGGCCGCTTATGACAAGTTCAACGGCTTTGATGTCATGTTCGGCAACGCCGGCATCAATCTGTTCAAGGACTTCCTCAATGTCACCGAGGAAGAGCACGCCCGCATCGTTCACAACAATTACTTTGGCTGCTTCAACAGCACGCAGGCTGCCGCGCGCGCCTTCGTGGCGCACGGGACCAAGGGCGCCATCGTCAACACGGCCTCCATCAACGTCCGCTGCGCGTGCCCGAACTCGACGCCGTATGCTGCCAGCAAGGGCGCGATCGCCACGATGACGCAGGGCGTTGCCGTGGAGCTTGCCGAGTACGGCATCCGTGCCAACTGCTTCTGCCCCGGCTCTACCGATACGCCGATGGTCACGGAAGTGCCGCGCACCCGTTTCCCGACCTACACCGCGCCGAAGCTCATGATCCAGAGAATGGCGCAGCCCGAAGAGCAGGCGAACATCGCGTGCTTCCTCGCTTCTGACGACGCCTCTTACATCACCGGCGAGACGATCTTCTGCGTCGGCGGCTGGGGCAAGAAGTGAGCCGCGTCCGGCTTGACCGGCGCACACACGCCATCGTGCCCCGTGCCGGTGGCGCTCCCTTAGACAATCACCGACCGCGCGCCCGACGGCGCGCACATATCAAATACAATTCAAACACTATGCGGTGAGCGCGCGCCCCGCCCTCCGGCGGCCGCGCCCGCTGCACGCAAAAATTGGAGTGTGTACTATGAAACTTACGAAAGAACAGTGGAAACAGCTCAGTGACCGCATTTTCCTGACGCTTCGCCCGACGCAGCACCCGGTCGCCATGAAGTTCATCAAGACGCCGGAAGAGTTCGACGCGATCCCCGACATCGAGTTCTGCCAGAAATACTTCCGCTCTGAAAAGCGCGACCCTACCATCACCGAGATCCGGCTGATCGACACCTACTGGTCTGACCACTGCCGCCACACCACCTTCGGCACGATCATTGACGATGTCAAGATTGATGACGAGCTGGTACAGGCCGCCTTTGACCGTTATATGGCGCTGCGCGCCGAGACCGGCCGCGACAAGAAGAACCGCACCCTGATGGACTGCGCCACGATCGGTGCCAAGGCCCTGAAGCAGCGCGGTATCCTCAAGAACCTCGACGAGAGCGAGGAGATCAACGCCTGCACCGTCAAAATCAAGTGCGATGTGGACGGCGAGCAGCAGGACTGGCTCTTCCTCTTCAAGAACGAGACTCATAACCACCCCACCGAGATCGAGCCGTTCGGCGGCGCGGCGACCTGCATCGGCGGTGCCATCCGCGACCCGCTGTCCGGCCGCAGCTATGTCTATCAGGCTATGCGCGTGACCGGCGCAGCCGACCCGCTGAAGCCTGTCTCTGAAACGATGCCCGGCAAGCTGCCCCAGCGCAAGCTGGTCACGACGGCTGCCGCGGGCTATTCCAGCTACGGCAACCAGATCGGCCTTGCCACCGGTATGGTGGACGAGCTGTACCACCCGGACAAGATCAACTACGCCACCTACGGCGACGGCATGCCCCATGTGCATGTGCACATCGTGCCCAAGTACAAGGGCGGCGTGAGCTGGGGCCAGCCCTTCAGCGACAGCCTGCCCAAGGTGCTGCTGACCGACGCCGAGTACGACGCCATGATCGCCGACCTGCGCGCAAAGCTGCTGTAATTTTCACCTGTCCCGGCCCGTCGGGGGATGCCTTGCTCCCCGGCGGGCTTTTTGTCTGCCCCAAAGGGCCAATCTTGCCAAAACGCTTGCGCTCCCCCGGTGCTTTGCGTATAATGATAGATGTATTGTTATGCCCAAAAACGTGTAAGGAGCGTATTTTATATGAAGTTAGGTATCGTCGGCCTGCCGAACGTCGGCAAGTCCACCCTGTTCAACGCCATCACCAACGCGGGCGCGGAGAGCGCCAACTATCCGTTCTGCACCATCGAGCCGAACGTCGGCATGGTGGCTGTGCCCGACGAGCGGCTGGACAAGCTCGCCGAGATGTACCACCCCAAGAAGAAGACCCCCGCGGTCATCGAATTCGTCGACATCGCGGGTCTTGTCAAGGGCGCGAGCCAAGGTGCTGGCCTCGGCAACAAGTTCCTGGAGAACATCCGCCGCACGGACGCCATCGTTCACGTCGTGCGCTGCTTCGATGACGAGAACATCATGCACGTCGTCGCCGACGCCAGCACGAACGTGCCCGTCGATCCCATCGGCGACATTGAAACGATCGACCTCGAACTCATCATGGCCGACCTGGAGATGGTGAACCGCCGCGTGGAAAAGGCCGCGAAGATGGGCAAGGGCGACAAGAAGTTCCTGCACGAGGCGGACGTATTCAAGGCACTCGCCGCGCACCTCGACGCCGGTAAGAGCGCGCGCACCTTTGAAGCCGACAGCAAGGAGGACGCCGAGCTGATCGCCACCGCCGACCTGCTCAGCCTCAAGCCCATCATCTACGCCGCAAACATGGACGAGGACGGCTTTGCCGACAAGGACTCCAACAAATATTATAAGCTCGTCGCCGATTTGGCGGCAAAGGAGGGCGCGGAGGTACTGCCCATTTGCGCCAAGCTCGAGCAGGACATTGCTGAGCTGGACGGCGACGACCGCGCCATGTTCCTTGAGGAGCTGGGCATCGAAAAGTCCGGCCTGGACCGGCTCATTCAGTGTTCCTATACGCTGCTGGGACTGATCTCCTTCCTCACCTACGGCGAGGATGAGTGCCGCGCGTGGACCATCGTCAAGGGTACGAAGGCTCCGCAGGCCGCCGGCAAGATCCACTCCGACATTGAGCGCGGCTTCATCCGTGCCGAGACCATCAACTTCTCCGAGATGATCGCCTGCGGCTCCGTGGCCGCCGCCAAGGAGAAGGGGCTGCTGCGCAGCGAGGGCAAGGACTATGTGGTGAAGGACGGCGACATGATCTACTTCCGCTTCAATGTCTGAGCTCACAAAACGGGGAGATGCCATCTCCCCGTTTCGGTTATCCTTCTTGTAAACCTATATAAAATTTCAGGTTGACAGAGACGCCGTGCTGTGCTACACTGGCCCCATCCTGTTGAGAAAAAGAAAGGCAGCCTCATGAAAACAAGAGACCTCATTTACTGCGCCCTGTTTGCCGCCCTGACCGCCATCGGCGCGTTCCTCCACTTCCAGTTCATGCACGCGACCATCACGCTGCAATGCTTCTTCACCGCCATGGCCGGACTGCTGCTCGGCGCGAGGCTCGGCGCGCTCTCGCAGGCGCTCTACGTCGGTCTCGGTCTGGTTGGTCTGCCCATTTTCGCTGCCGGCGGCGGCTTCAGCTATGTGTTCAATCCCACCTTTGGCTTTCTGCTCGGTCTGATCCCCGCCGCGTGGGTCATCGGCAGGCTCGCGGAGAAAAACCGCACGCCGATGCGTCTCGCGCTCGCCTGCGCCGCCGGCTTTGCTGTGCTTTACGCCATCGGCCTGCCCTACATCGCGCTCATCGTAAACGTCTACAACGGCGGAGCCGTCAGCGCGGCGAAGCTCGCCACGGCCTATATGCTGCCCTATCTCCCCGGCGACTGCCTGAAGATCGTCGTCAGTGTGCTCCTTGCCCCGCGTATTCTCAGGGCAATGGCAAGAAATTCATAAAAATTTTACCACAAAGTTGCAAATGCAACTTTGCAAAACTGCAAATACTATGCTACACTAAGCTCACAAAGGCAAGCAACCTAAAAATTCCAACAAAAATCAAATGGAGGATACGAATATGAAAAAGTGGGTCTGCAAGGTTTGCGGTTATATCTATGAAGGTCCCGAGGCGCCCGCGGAGTGCCCCGTGTGCCACGCCAAGAGCAATATGTTCGAGGAAGTCAAGGGCGAGATGAAGCTCGCCGCCGAGCATGAGTTCGGCGTCTATGCCAAGACCGTGAAGAACAACGACCAGATCAGCGAAGAGGACAAGAAGTATATCTTCGATCAGCTCATGGCCAACTTCAACGGCGAGTGCAGCGAGGTCGGTATGTACCTGTGCATGGCGCGCATTGCGCACCGCGAGGGCTATCCCGAGATCGGCCTGTACTGGGAGAAGGCCGCCTACGAGGAAGCCGAGCACGCCGCAAAGTTCGCGGAGCTCCTCGGCAGCGACCTTGAGAGCAACATGACCGATTCCACCAAGAAGAACCTCGCCTGGCGTGTGGACTGCGAGTTCGGCGCGACCAACGGCAAGTTCGAGCTGGCTGCCTGCGCGAAGAAGAACGGCCTTGACGCCATTCACGACACCGTCCATGAGATGGCCCGCGACGAAGCCCGCCACGGCAAGGCCCTGGAGGGTATGCTGAAGCGGTACTTCAACAAGTAATTTTCGCAAAAATCGAACCTTTTGAGAGGGAACAGGGAAGCCTGTTCCCTCTCTTTTTGCGTTCCGTGTGTCCAGCCTGTGTCCGCTGCCGGATATATCTGCCCGAAAACAAGAGAAAAGTGTCCCGTGCAAACTGTGTCCTATTTTACTGTTTTTCTGTCATGTTGACTAATTTGTAAAAACTTGTCCGCTTTGTACCCGTTTGCTCCATAGCTGTTTTTGCGGTGATTTCCCCGGCTTTCCAAGAAGTGTAGACGCTGTTCCAGTTCTCAGGAAAGACAAGTGCGGGACGCCCCAATTTCTTGCCATTTTGCTTTGCTGCTTCAATGCCCTCCGCTTGCCGCTTACGGATGGTTTCGCGCTCCTGCTCTGCAATCGTTCCCAACACTTCAATAAGAATGTTGTTTACCATCTCGAAAACCCACTCTTGCCCCTCTGGTAATTCCATCATGGTTGTTGGGAGGTCAATGACTTTCAGCCGAATACCGTTGTCTTTGAAGTATTGCAGTTCATTTTTAATATCGCATTTGTTCCGGCTTAAACGGTCAAGGGATCTCACAACAAGAGTATCACCCCGCCGCAGCATGGCATTTTTTAGGGCTGCGTATCGGTAATGATTTCCCGCTCCTGCGCTCCAAGAGCCTTAAATGCGGCAATTTGGCGGTCAAGGTTTTGCTCTTTGCTTGATACTCTGGCGTAATAGTAAGTACGGCTGTCCATGTTCGTGCCCCCTTTGTTTATCTGTTCATATTCTATCGCAATCGTTCGTAAAAGTTAATATGTTTGCGAATATATTTGCAAATATATTTTTATATTTTACGAACATCAAAGCAGCACATTTACAGGTGTTCATAAAGGTACACTCTTGCGAACAGCCTAAGTAAACCAAGAAGGAGTTGGACAAATCCAACTCCTTCTTTATGTCAGTTCACTATTTACCATTTTCAATTATCTGATAAGCTTCCTGCTCTGCATCAATTCTGTACCGTCTTTTGTATAACTTCCAATATTTCTGTGGTC
>ENA-USUJ01001773-USUJ01001773.1-human-gut-metagenome-genome-assembly--contig:-NODE-1773-length-17587-cov-5.523758_pt1 | contig 17587 bp, 9 predicted proteins | sample MGYA00250061_ERZ773398 | MGnify/ENA primary metagenome ERZ773398 (study PRJEB29103, sample SAMN06111992) | human gut metagenome | biome: human gut; feature: ankylosing spondylitis patient; material... | reverse complement strand
GGCCATGTACATCGGTGATATCGGTGAAAAGGGATTGCATCATCTGGTTTACGAGACCGTTGACAACTCCATTGATGAAGCTCTTGCTGGCTACTGTACTCATATTGAAGTGACCATCAATGAAGATAATTCTATCACCGTGCAGGATAACGGACGAGGTATTCCGGTGGATATGCACGAGAAAGAACACAAGTCTGCCCTCGAAGTGGTGATGACAGTGCTTCATGCCGGTGGTAAGTTCGACAAAGGTTCCTATAAGGTTTCCGGTGGTCTGCACGGAGTGGGTGTATCCTGCGTAAACGCATTGTCCACCAAGATGTTGTCACAAGTATTCCGCGACGGCAAAATCTATCAGCAGGAATATGCCTGCGGTAAGCCTCTCTATCCGGTAAAGGTAGTAGGCACTACAGACAAGCGCGGTACACGCCAGCAGTTCTGGCCCGACGGCAGCATCTTCATCACCACAACCTATAAGTACGAGGTTCTGGCCAACAGAATGCGCGAACTGGCATTCCTGAACGCCGGAATCACCATCACCCTCACCGACATGCGTGAGAAGGATGAGGAAGGCAACCCACGTCAGGAAATATTCTATTCTAAAAACGGACTGAAAGAATTTGTTCGATATATTGACTCAAGCCGTATCCATCTGTTCAACGATGTGATCTATCTGAACACAGAAAAGCAGGGAGTTCCCATCGAAGTGGCAGTGATGTATAACACGGGATATACCGAAAATATCCACTCTTACGTCAATAATATCAACACAATAGAGGGAGGTACCCATCTGGCCGGTTTCCGCACCGCCTTGACCCGTACGCTGAAAAAATATGCCGAGGAACAGTGTGCCAAGGATCTGGAAAAACTGGAAAAGAACAAGGTGGAGATCTCTGGAGAAGACTTCCGCGAAGGACTCACCGCAGTGATTTCAATCAAGGTGGCCGAGCCTCAGTTCGAGGGACAGACCAAAACGAAATTGGGTAACAGCGAGGTGGCCGGAGCCGTTCAGCAGGCTGTAGGCGAAGCACTGGCCAATTATCTGGAGGAACATCCTAAGGAAGCCAAACAGATTGTAGATAAAGTGATTCTGGCCGCTACGGCACGTGTAGCCGCACGCAAGGCACGCGAAAGCGTACAGCGCAAGAGCCCGATGTCGGGTGGCGGACTGCCGGGAAAACTGGCCGACTGCTCGGATAAGGATGCTGCAAACTGCGAGCTCTTCATCGTGGAGGGTGATTCTGCCGGTGGATCGGCAAAACTGGGACGCAGCCGTCAGTATCAGGCAATCCTGCCTATCCGCGGTAAGATTTTCAACGTGGAACGCGTGATGTGGCACAAGGCCTTTGAACACGAAGAGGTGAACAATATCATTCAGGCATTGGGCGTACGCTTCGGTCTGGGAGAAGACAGCAAAGAAGCCAATTATGATAAACTGAGATACCACAAGATTATCATCATGACCGATGCCGATGTCGATGGTTCACACATCGACACCCTGCTGATGACTCTCTTCTATCGCTATATGCCGGAACTGATTCAGAACGGACACTTGTTTATCGCAACACCTCCGCTCTACAGATGCCGCAAAGGCAAGATCGAGGAATACTGCTATACCGAGGCCGACCGTCTGCGCTTCATGAAGACTTACAACAACGGTTCGGAACAGGGCATCACCACCCAGCGCTACAAAGGTTTGGGTGAGATGAACGCAGAACAGTTGTGGGAAACCACCATGAATCCGGAAACCCGCCTCCTGAAGCAGGTTACCATAGATGATGCCGCAAGTGCCGATTACGTATTCTCCATGCTCATGGGCGAAGATGTAGGACCACGACGCGAATTCATCGAACAGAATGCGACTTATGCCAATATAGACGCATAATCAAATAGAAATACTATCATTCAATTCTTATAAATATTTTCTTGGCTGCTCTTTAGAAGTGATTCTACGGGAGCAGCTTTTTTATTGTCCGGAAGAGAACCTTTTTTAACTCCAAGAAACTATTCTTTTTTCTTTTTTTGTCGTATCTTAGTCCACTCTTAAGCAATTAATAAAAATACCCGAAAAACGAACCCTTAGCTTTTCCGAGAAGCTAACTAAATAGTTTTTTATACAATAACCTAAAAAAAATCTCATGAGAAAGATCTATTCATCATTATTAATGTTGGCTCTTTCCAGTTTTTCTTTAGAGACCATGGCTCAAGGAAACCTGATCAGCCAAACATTAGAAAACCCAGACAACGAACCGGCTCCCGTATTCCCCGTACCGTCTGCCCGACAATTAGCCTGGCAGGAGACCGAATTCTATGCCTTCTTCCACTACGGTATGAATACCTACACCGGAAAGGAATGGGGCTACGGAAACGAATCACTGAGCACATTCCGCCCACCCAAACACCCGAACTGCGAACAATGGGTTCAGGCAGCAAAAGATGCCGGCATGAAAGGCGGTATCGCCGTAGTGAAACACCATGACGGATTCTGCCTGTGGCCAACCAAAACAACCGAACATAATGCCAACAACTGTGGCCTCAGTTTCGAAGTCAATGTGCCAAAAGCTTATGCAGAAGCCAGTGAAAAGCTGGGTATGAAATATGGATTCTATATTTCTCCGTGGGACAGAAACAGCGCTCATTACGGTAAAGACACATACGTAAAAGAAGTATTCCTGAAGCAGGCTTCCGAGTTGGCAGAATATGGTCACGACCAGTTCGAAATGTGGTTCGACGGTGCCAATGGCGGCGACGGTTACTATGGCGGTGCCAATGAAGTGCGAAATATTGATGCCAGCACTTATTACGATGTGCCGAATCTGGCTGACTCCATTCACAAAATGCAGCCTAACTGCGTGATGTGGGGCGTGGGCGATGAAGCACGCTGGATCGGAAACGAAGCCGGATGGGCCGGCGTAACCAACTGGTCTCCGGAATACAAACCTGCAAGAGGACCTAACGAGAACGGTAACGAGAACGGTTGGAGATGGTTCCCGGGCGAATCAGACGCCAAAGGTACCAATATGGGTTGGTTCTGGCATGCTGGCGAATCACCACGCTCTCTGAATGAATTGTTCAAGTTCTACCTGGAAACAGTAGGACGCAACGCAACCCTGATTCTGAACTTCCCGCCCGACCAGAGCGGTGAGCTGCCCAAGGCAACAGTGACCCGTATGAAAGAACTGGGACAGCTCCTGAAGGAAAGACTCGGCACGGACCTGGCCCTCGACGCTAAAATCGAAGCATCAGAAACAAGAAAGGCTGGAGCAAAAAGAACTTACGTAGCCACAAACCTTAACGACAACGATAAAGACACTTATTGGGCTACAGATGATGATGTCATCGAATCTACGATTACCCTTTCTTGGGACGCTCCGAAAACAGTTCACTATGTGGCATTGATGGAATACATCAAAAAGGGACAGAGAATCAAATCGTTCACGATAGAAACCAGCCAAGATGGCACAAACTGGACTCCTCGTGCCACAGACCAATGCACCACTGTAGGCTACAAGAGAATTATTCCTCTTAACGGCAGCACAACAGAATATGGCAACGGATATAGCGTAAAGGCTATCCGAATCACCATCAATGACAGTAAGGCCTGTCCGCTGTTGCATACAGTATCTGTTTTCTAATCAACCATGACAAATCATTCAAATCATTCAAAAATGAAGAAAAACAAACTCTATATAACCAGTCTGCTTGCACTGACTCTTCCGGCTTACGGTTGGGCACAAGACAGAATCAGCTTCGAAGGAAATGACGGACAAGCAACCTACAAAAGCATTGGCGTTTATGATTCCTGGGACGAATCGCCCTTCCGCTCACAAAACGGTGCCAATCCACTGCTCAAGGGAAATGTAGCTGTCATTGACAATCCGGATGTAACAGAAGAAGGTAATGCTTCGGCTAAAGTACTCATGGTACAGCGCTCACGCTACGGAAGTAATCAGTTTGGAGCACGCATAGACCTGAACACTCCTTTTGAACTGACAACGACGACCAAGTATGTACATGTCATGATCAAAAAGGATAAGCCGGGACGCGTATTGCTCATCGGTTTGGGTAAACGTCAGGACAGAGCCGGACAAAGTCCGGAAACAGAACAGTGCTGGGCGCTCTCATCACGAACTATCGAACCTGGCATCTGGAATGATGCCGTGTTTGCCATCAAAGGAAACGGCGGTATCGATATTCATAGCCTCGTAGTGGTGCCCGACTGTGAGTCTACACACGACCTTAAAGAAGATTTCCTGGTTTATATCGACGAGATCGAGGTAAACGATGAGTCCACTCCACGCATCAAGATCGGTGACTACCCACTGAATATTGAAGAGGATGCAGTTTCCAGCAAGAACAACTATTATGTAAACAGTGTGGCTCTGACCTCACCGACAGCTGGAGAACAGAGCATCAACGTGGGAAGTGCTACTCCGCAAACCATCTACCGCCCATTACTCGAAAAGTCATTCGTCGCAAAAGCCGGCGAAACAGTAACACCGAAAATAAACTTCAGCGGTAGCTGGATGAATGGTTATGTCTATCTGGATAAAGGACAGGACGGAGACTTCTATTGGCAGTTGAACGAAGACTATACCGCACCGGAGAATAGTGATTTGGTATCTTACTATTACATTGAAACCGTTGAAAACGAATCTGGATTCAATTATAAGGGCGAACCGGTATCAGGCAACAACCGTAACACCATGCAGACACCGGCATTCAAGATTCCTGAAGATCTGAAACCGGGATTCTATCGTCTGCGCTTCAAAGTCGACTGGGGTAATGCAGATCCGGGAGGCCGCACAACCACAACAAACGGTATCATTGCCAACGGCGGTAACATTACCGATGTGCGCTTAAATATCCACAAGGACAAAGTCAATGTAACGACACAATATCAGAACGGTGACGTCTATGCAGCTGACGGCTCACAACTGGCCGGCTCTGAAGTGAAGTTCGGAGAACCGTTGACCATCAAGATGGTTCCGTCTAACGGTTTCATTCCTGACGGTATCACATTGACTCATGGATATAATCTCACCGGTGACAGTCTGGTTCACGGAACTCCTCAATATACCACTATCCGCATTCCGGGATATGCTGTTAAAGAGGACGGCACCTTGACGATTCCGGCAAGTCTGGTTGATGGTGATCTGCATATTCTGGGTCATTCTTTTCCAGACGGGGGTGTTTCTTTGTTTCGTAGTAATTATAAGCGCTGATCAGGGCATCCGGAAGCTCTCTGCGGATGCAGCGGGCAACCGAGCCGCCGATCAGACCAAGTCCGATAAAGCCAAAGTGGCTGCGTGAATGTAATAAATCCATGAATAATCAATGCCTTTCTGTATAGGTTAAAATAAATCACAAATTACATTCTAATCGACAGAAATTAGGGTGTCAACTTGATAATTTCGCCGGATGGCGGTATAATGAAAAGACGTTTGAGAAAAGAGATTTTACAAATCGCTTCAAAATGGAGGAGCACGAATGAAGAAGGGGTTAAGTCGTATTAAAATGGGGATCCGGGCACTCGTTGGAGTGGTCGGCGGATATCTTGGTGTAATATCAACTATTCTGGGGACAATTTTCGGAATCCTGGCATCGATCCTTGTCGTGGGTCTGATCGCGGGAATCTGTGTATATGTTAAGGTGATCCCGATGTTTACGGAGGCAAGGGAGGTCGTTTTTGACAACCTTGTGAATATGACCGAGGAAGATTTTGTCATGAATGAGGATACGCTGGTATTCGATGACAAGGGGAAGAAGATCGGTTCGGTCAATGCAGGACGGTTTACTTATACGAAGATCTCCAAGATCTCGCCGTATATTTATAATGGATATATTGCGGTGGAGGACAAGCGTTTCAAGACGCATGGAGGTGTGGATCTTTTAGCGACAATGCGTGCCAGTGTGGCACTGCTTAAGAACCGCGGAGAGATCACGCAGGGCGGAAGTACCATTACCCAGCAGGTGATCAAGAACAATCTGCTGTCTCAGGAGCAGACCTTTACGAGAAAGGTTGCGGAGATTTTGCTCGCACCGACGGTGGAGCAGAAGTTTGGCAAGGATAAGATCATGGAGTTTTACTGTAACAGCAACTATTACGGAAACCGCTGTTACGGTGTGGCAGCGGCCAGCAAGTATTACTTTGACAAGAAACCGGCGGATCTGGAGCCGGCGGAGGCGGCGATGCTGATCGGTCTGTCCAATTCGCCGTCCGCTTATAATCCGGTCGCCCATCCGAAGGCAGCGAAGCAGAAGCGTAACGAAGTGCTTCTGAAGATGTATGAGGGCGGTGCGATCACCAAAAAGGAATACAACAAGGCGGTCAAGACAAAGCCGAGTGCACTGCAGATTACCGAGAAAACCTCCAACGAAAGTTACCTGGTCAGCTATGCGGTACATTGTGCGGCGATCTCTCTGATGGAGAAGGAGAATTTTGAATTTAAATACACCTTTAAGACGAAAAAGGAGTATGAGAAATATCAGTCGCAGTATTCTTCCGTATACAGCACCAAATGTGATGATATCCGTTCCGGAGGTTATAAGCTGTATACCTCGTTAAATCAGGCAAAACAGAAAAAGCTTCAGAAGGCAATTGACAGCGGACTGGCTTACAACACGGAGAAGAACTCCGATAACGGCAAGTATGCATTGCAGGGTGCTGCTGTCTGTGTTGACAATAACACGAATTATGTCGTGGCGATCGTTGGAGGAAGAGGCACAAAGGATGCCTATAACAGGGCATATCTGTCAGCGCGTCAGTCCGGAAGCTCGATCAAGCCTCTGATCGATTACGCACCCGGATTTGAGTCAGGAAAGTTTTCTCCGTCAACGGTAGTAAACGATCATCCGATCAGCAACGGACCAAAGAACTCCGGCGGAGGATATCGTGGAAGCGTGCATATCCGTGAGGCGGTGGCGCGTTCCATCAATACGATCGCATGGCAGGTGCTTGAAGTGATCACGCCGGAATATGGTCTTTCCTTTCTGGATAAGATGCATTTTCATAATCTCAGTTATGTGGACAACGGTAATATGGCACTGTCGCTCGGTGGGTTTACCGAGGGTGTCCGGGTTGTGGATATGGCAAAGGGGTATGCGACACTTGCCAATAACGGTGAGTACAGCGACCGTACCTGTATCAGGAAGATCAGTCACGTTTCCGATGGTGTGATCTATAAGGATGCCGAGGAAAAGACACAGGTATACTCTAAGGGAGCAGCCTGGATGATGACGGATGTCCTTAAGGGAGTATTTAATGAGAGCTATGGTACAGCACGTGCGCTGAAGCTGAACGGCGGACAGATCACGGCCGGCAAGACCGGTACCACGAACTCCAGCAAGGATGTGTGGTTCTGCGGTTATTCGGCTTATTATACGACAGTTGTATGGTGCGGTTATGATACGCCGAGAGCAATGCCGGGTACATACGGTGCCACACTTTCCGGTGCGATCTGGAAGAATTACATGAACCAGATACATGCGAAGCTGACGCCGAAGGATTTTGAGAAGCCGGAGACGGTATGTCTTGCCAAGTATGACAGTAAGGGACGTATCATTGAGGGCACCGAGGTAAACGGTGACCGTAAGCGCAGCTATGGAATGGATTATTTTGCTCGGGATATTCTGGAAGATACTACGGAGTATGTGGATAATGAGACCGATCAGTCCAAGCAGGAGAGGGCACTTAAGAAGCTCGAGAAGTTCGAGAAGCTGACAATCACCAGTATGGCGGATTACTATACGTTCACCGAGACATACAACAGTCTCAAAAATATGATCGCATCGATTCAGGATGATGATGTACGCAAGGATTACAGCATCAGATGTAAGGATAAATATGACAGCTTAAAGGATGATTCCGTAAAATGGAAGGATATCGTGAAGGCATATCAGGAGCAGCAGTCCGAAGAGAACCAGCGTCTTGCCGAGGAATCGTCTGCAAAGGCGGAACAGGCAAGAGAGGAACAGACAAAAAAGACAAGGATTGCACTGGCAAGGACAAGACTGAAGCGTATGACAGGGCATAAGTATCAGCCGTCCAATATGTCGGATCTGATCCAGAAGGCATTACAGGCGGTGGAGGCATGTAAGAGCTATGCGGAGTATGATGATCTTCACAGTGATTATGTCAGCTACCGGGCAAAGCTTATGTCTCTTCCGACAAAGGAGCAGTATCAGGCAGCCAGCCAGCAGAACGATCCGTCTGATACCGAAGATACCGGTACGGAATAATAGAGGAACAGTTGCAGCAGACAGGGAGGATGAGCGTGGAAAAGAGGGAACAGGATTCGTTGATCGCCAAGCAGGAGCGGGCGGTCAGACAACAGCAGCTTCTCGAGAAGAAACGACAGGCGAGAGCGGAATATAATACTTCAGACGGCAGTACGGCAAGACAGGAGAAGAAACTGGAGAAGAGACAGGAGCAGCACCGGAGAAAAGAACGAAAGGCGGTTCGTGCACAGGAAAAGAAGCAGGAGAAAAAGAAGCTCAGATTTATGAAATCGTTTCAGAGTGCGGTGGCATTTGATGATGCAGAGGGTGTTTCTGTCAGCGAATGGTTTTTAAGTATCTGCTGGATCAAGATACCGGTTATCGGGTTTGTTTATGTACTTGTTCTGGCACTCAGTAAGAAGATACATCCGGCAAAGAAAAACTTTGCCAGAGGCTATCTGGTATACAGATGTCTTGTGCTGATCTTATCTTTGACGATCATGTATGTATTATATCAGGTGGGCTTAAGTTTTATTGATGATATGCTTGCTTTTGTAAAATAATTCTGCCAACACAGACAGGGGATCTTGTGAAATAAATAGAGTCTGCCATACATATAATATGGCAAGATAATGGTGGAAGTGCAGAGTATGAGTAACACACAGACAAGATCAGAGGATGGAGAGAAAGGTGTGACGGCAGTATACTGCCGTGTGTCAAAAAAGTCCGGAAACAGCAGGCAGTTAGGAGACAGTCTTGCCAATCAGGCAGAGCTTGCTATGCGGTGGATCGGGCAGGACGCAGAACTGCGTGGCGGAGAGATCCGATATTTTCAGGACGATGGATATACAGGGACGAATATGAAACGGCCGGCGGTGCAAAAAGCACTCGCCGGCATTTTTTGTGGAAAAATACAAGCTCTTGTTGTAAAAGATTTTTCCAGATTGTCAAGAAATCATCTTCAGTTGTCGGAACTGCTGGAATTAATCCTTCCGGGTTATCCGGTCCGTGTGATTTCAATCGCTGACGGCTATGACAGCGCACGCAGCACCTACAATATGGACAGTGCCATCAAAAACCTGTTTTATGAATATTACTGCAGGGATATTTCTCATAAGACAAGAGAAGCGCTTTACGGGAAAAGCAGGGAAGGCATTTATGCTGCGGGGCGAGTACCGTACGGATACCGCAGAGACAGACAGGGAAGGCTTGAGATCGTTGAAGAGGAGGCGTTGCTTGTCAGAAAAATTTACGAGCTGTCCTGTCAGGGAGAGAGTTGTCCGTCAATTGCAGCGTATATGAATCAGTCCGGCGGTGGCGGAACGAACCGGAGAGTATGGCAGGCTGCGGCGGTATGGCGTATTCTGCATGATCCGGTTTATGCCGGAAACGATGTGTGGCACAGGTACGAGAACAGATACCGGGATGGCTTTATAACGGAGGCAGTGCCGAGGAGTGGGTGGTATTTACAGAAAAATAAGCGGCTTGCGGTCATTTCGCCGGAAATTTATATGGAAAATAAGCGGCGTCATCCGTTCCCTGCTGCAGACGGTCATAAAAAAAGACCCCGTCACATATTTCACGGACTTACAAAATGCGGATGGTGCGGCAGGGCACTCTGTCGTGCGGAAAAGGGAAGTGATCTTTTGATCTGTAAAACAGACCGGCAAAAAAATAAAATTTCCTGCGACCGGCTTTTGCAAATATGTAAAAGGGTTTTTACAAGGCGGCTGGAAATGGAAAATCTGGAACTGAATGAGGAGATTTTCTTACGGATATTCATAAGTAAAATCGTTGTAAAAGGCAGTGAAATAAGGATTTGTGCGAAAGTGACAGTTGCGAATACATAAACCGTATGATATAATAAAAAGCAATTGTAAGCACTTGCATTTACGCATGCTTAAATGGTTAAGTGCCTGCAAAATAATATTAAAGGAGAGAAAAAATGAAGCGTATGAACATTGCGAAGCGTGTGCTGGCATGTGGTCTTGCGGTAGCTATGGTTGTAACCGGTGGAAATTATTCCTCAGTGAATGTTTCTGCTGCAAAGAAGACCAAGAAGGCTGCCAAAAAGACAAAGGCAACTCTGTCTAAGAAAAAGGTCAGCATGACGGCGGGCGGAACCGTAACCTTAAAGGTGAAAAAAGCAAACAAAAAGGTTAAATGGTCTGCAAAAAACAAGAAAATTGTGAAGATTACAAAAACAAGTGGTAAGAAAAAGGACACTGTAGTAATTACCGGTCTCAAAAAGGGATCTACCGTAGTTACCGCAAAGGTAGGCAAGCAGAAATTAAAATGCAAGGTTACCGTAAGTGTAAGCCAGCTCAAATCCGTAGCTGTTGACAAGCTGGATTACTCTGCATTAACCGTTAAGCTTGCCAAGAAGAAAGCACTGAACGTAGGAGACATCAAGGTATCTGTTAAGGCATACAAGTCAGGTGCCTACAATGGGAACCCGAAGGTAGAGGCACTTTCCACAAAGGACCAGAAGACATACCGTGTTTATCTGACATCCTCTGTCGGACTGAACGACTACGTCCGTGTCACCGTAGGAAAGTCCTCCAAGGAAGTTCAGAACAAGCAGAAGTTCTATGTCAAGGAGGGAATCAAAAATCTTCTTTTAGAGAAGGATGTGATTGCTCAATACGATCTTGACGGGTTCTTTGAGCAGTCCGTTGGCTATATTTCCTACTCTTTGAAGAAGGGAAGCAAACTTCCGAAGGGATTGACTCTGGTTGGTAAGAGAGGTCTTCTTAAGGGGATTGCCACCGAGGCAGGTGTGACAGAGTCTACACTGATCGCTAAGGATGAGGCAGGCAGAAAAGCAACACTCAAGCTTACCTTTAAGGTATACGATGAGACAACGATCGCCGCTGCTGATTCTTCCGACAACAAGATCAAGCTGGATGATTACATGGCTTCCATGAATGCCAGCAGACTTGCAACAGCAGTACCGACAGCTGCTCCAACTGCAGCACCTTCCGTGGATCCATCTGAGTCAGAAGCTCCATCTATCAAGACAGCAGCACCGGCTCCGACCGCTACTGCTACCGTAAATCCGGAGGTTACACCGGATCCTGAGAAGGTATACACAAGTTATGATATTCAGCCTAAGGGAGGCTCCGGCAGCTACAAGTATGATCTGGTTCAGACCGGTACCGATGCAGGTGTTACACTTTCTACAGATGTAACAGATGCTAACAATCAGGTTACCAAGAAGGCTGCAGGCAGCACCAAGCTGTACATTCCTTATGGTCTTGCAGCAGGAGATCATGTATACACGATCAACATTACCGATGCAGCAGATGCGGCACGTACAACAACGGCGACTGTTACAGTGAAGGTTGTTGAGAGCTTCAACATCAGCGGTACGATCAAGGATACAGCAGATACGCCGCTTTCCGGCAATGAGAAGATCTACTTCTATCCGGCAGAGGCGAATAGCAGCAGCGATTATGTAGCAGGACGTACATTCCTGAAGCGTTCTCCAAAGCAGAGTACGGGAAGCTTTTCTTACAGCTACACAGAGCTTACGGCAGGAAACCATCCAAAGGGATATACGAATGGAGCGAGTTACAAAGACTACAAATGTGCAAACGGAGATGAGTATGAGGTATATACGCATACAGATACTGCACAGGCAGGTCCGTTCCCTCAGCCTACGATCCTGACAGAGGCACCGACAGCGGCTCCTTCTGCAGCGGCACCGACAGCAGCACCGGCTGCTTCCGCAGGAGCAACACCATTTACACAGCCGGTTATCGAGGCCGGTAATTATGCGGCAGAGGTACCTGCAGGTACATACACCGTCAAGGTACAGGGTGCCAACGGCGTGAGATATCAGCTTGACGGAAGCGTATCCGTAGCGGCTGATGCACTTGCAGCAGTGAACCTGACAATGCCGGTTCGTTTTGCAAATATCAAGGCAGTTGCCAAGTTTGCAAATGATAAGGCAGTTGCAAACAGCACGGTTTATTTTGAAACAACCAACAAGAAATACGAGCGCATGTCCTTCCAGGCCAGAACAGATTATCAGGGTGTATTTACAGCATCTCTTCCAGCCGGAACTTATGAGGCTTACTGGCTTGATGAGCATAAGCAGAAGCAGTATTTTTCCGGTCAGATCAAGGTTCAGGATGGCATGAATGCAGAGCTTGGTGATATCAAGCTGGCAATCTCAAGATTTGAGGTATCCGGAACATATTCAGTACATACCACAGAATGGGACAGTGCTTCCGGCAAGGATGTTGAGGTTGATAAACTTACCGGTAACAGAACACTGTATTTCTTTGATGCAACCGGAAATGTGACAAAGGTACGCACCAGGTATGACAAGACTTATGATTCAACGCAGCATAAGACAGTATCCGGACCAAATGACGGTAAATATTCAAACGTCCTTCTGGACAACGGTACATATACCGTTCGCTGTGATAGCAGCTATGATGGTCTTAGTACACTCGGAACAGTTACGATCAATGGTGGAGATGTACAGCAGAACTTCGTATACAACGAGATGTCAGCAGGATTGACTGCTGAGTTTGCAAATGCAGCAGTTCTTACACTGGAGCAGGAGAGCGTCTTTACTTCTACCGGTAACAACGATCTGCTTGTGAAGTTTACAATTCCTGAGACACAGGGACAGACAGAGGTAGCGTATGATGTAACTGCTATGCTCAATGGCGGAGATATGCCGTCATTCATCTCTGTTTATAAGGAGCCGGCAGGAGATACAACTTATTATCAGTATGTTGATGATTTCAGCACGAACGGTAAGATCGATCTTTCTGCAGGAACTTATATCATGAGATTAACACCGGCAGGCAGCTACGGACAGAAGCTTGGTAATGTGAGTGTTAAGGTATCCAAGCATCTGGCTGCATATGAGAAGAGTTCTACTGCGCTGACAATTGGAACTCCGACGTCTATCGTGTGTGCCAAGAATGTGGCTGATAAGGACTTCAAGTATACGGCATATGTGAAGATTTCCGTTGAGAAGGGTAAGAAGTATGAGGTGAACTATGCATCCAAGACAATCGGCGCAAGTCAGATTTCCGTTTCACCGGTTTCTTATCAGTATATTGATGATTTTGAGAAGGTAACAAAGAATTCTGACAGCATCGATGATGCCATCAACGGCATGGGCGAAGGCGCCGGAAAGATTACATTTACGGCATATGAATCCGGCGATGTTTATCTGGAATTCTATACCGATGCAGCACTTTACACAACGATCGATGTGAGTGCAGTGGTAAAATAAACCACGGATCAGGTAAATTGCAATGAAATAACTTGCTTCATTTATAATAAAGGAGATGAACCGATGAAATTAAATAATTTCGCAAAGCGCGCATTCGCCGTAGGTTTAGCTCTGAGCATGGTGGTATCCGGAAGCGGTGTCAATACAGACATCGCTACGGCTGCCAAAAAGCCAAAGCTTAGTAAAAGCAAACTTACGATCAATGCTGGTAAGACAGCAACCTTAAAGGTCAAGAATGCAAAGAAAAAGGTAAAATGGTCAACCAATAAGAAAAAGATCGTGAAGATCACAGTAAGCGGCAAGAAGAAAGAGACAGCTGTTATCAAGGGTCTCAAAAAGGGTAAGGCAGTTGTTACGGCAAAGGTCGGCAAAAAGAAGATCAAATGTAAGATCGCAGTAAAGGCACAGAAGCCAAACTTCAAGTCTGTTTCTGTAGATACTTACGATGATTCCTGTCTTGTACTGAACCTGAAAAAGAAAGACAGTTCTCTGAAGGCAGAGGATCTTACCGTAAATACAAAGTCTGAGACAAACGGTGCATTCAATAATGCAGTCAATGTCCAGAAGATCGTTGCAGTAAACGCAAAGAAATACCGTGTATATCTGATGGACTCCATTAACAATGGCGGATATGTTCAGATCACCTCCGGTGTCAGCAAGGCTTCTACACAGTATAAGCTTCCGTTCCAGGCAAAAAGCAAAACCGGTTCGGTAGATGTTCTGCTGGAAAAGGGCGAAAACTGTGTGGAGAGTTTGAGCCGTCTGTTTGAAAACCAGATCGGAGACGTGAAGATCGCTATTACAAAGGGAACTCTTCCTGCAGGTCTGGAGCTTGATAAGAAGTTCTATATGATCAAGGGAATCCCTACAGAGGCAAAGACCTCACAGGTAACGATCAAAGCAACCGATGAGTTGGGAAGATCAGCAACACTCAAGGTAAACTTTGGCATTTATGACAATACGACACTTGCAGTTGGAAACAGCAACGGTGAGATCGCATGGACTCACACGATGCAGGAGAATGCAGCTGCACAGGCAGCAGCCAACACAACAAAGCTTGATATCGACAAGCTGGATGATCCAAGCGACTGCTATGCACAGACTTACAGGATCACACCAATGGGTGGTTCCGGAACCTATACATATACTCTGGATACACCGGATAATGCAGATGTCAGACTGACAACCGATAAGATCGCTGATGATGCATCCAAGACAGTGACAAAGAAGGCTGCCGATGAGACAACGCTTTGCATTCCATATTCTATTACAGCAGGAACACATACCTACAAGGTAGTGATTGCTGATGTGATGGATGCAAACCGCACCTGTACTGCAACAATCACTGTAAAGGTAGTTCCTTACTACACGATCAGCGGTGTTGTAAAGAGTAACAATGGTCTTCCGATCAGCGGTGTGTGTGTAGACTTTATCTCACCGAAGGAAGGCGAGGAAGTAGACAGTGCGTATACTTCTCGGAGATATAATGGTGCATCACTCCGGCATGGTAACGGATATGCTACCGTTGCTTACTACGAGGCAGAGCTTCCGGCAGATACCTATATCGTTAAGGTAGAGGGAGACGTTACATATGAGGCAACAAGCAAGCTGAAGGTTGCTAAGGCAGACAAGATCGCAAATGTTACAGTTCCGGAGCGTTTCTATACAGTAAGCGGAACGGCTGCCTATTCTAATGGCAACAAACTGAAAAAAGATGTGATTGAATTTGAGTGGAAGAATCATCAGTATGAGACATATAGTGGCGATTTCGGTGTTGATACCAACGAAACAGGTAACTTCAGCGTTGCACTTCCGGAAGGAACCTATACCGCATATGTGAAGGATGAGAAGGGCAATAGAAAGTACTTCAGCAAGAATATCAATGTTACCAATAAGGATGTTTCCGTTGGTACGATCAAGGCAACACTGGCACGCTACTCTGTAGAGGGTCTTGTATTCAACGGAACCTCCATTGATGCACAGACACAGTTTGCAGATAAAATTGCTGATACACAGCTCTACTTCTACAACGATAAGGGACTCTGTGTTGCACAGCCTAAGACGGATTCAGAGGGATATTACAAGGTATTTGTACCGGGTGATGCAACATACACCGTGAAGATGCGTTATGCAAATGCAGTTCGTACACTGGGAACCGTTGCAGTTGCAAAGGCAAATCAGAAGGATATCAATCTGACATACGCAGTTGCTACCGATATTGCAGGTGCTACCGCTTATACAGCAAATCCTCTTGCACCGGAAGCAGTTCTGAATTCTGTTGGCGGCAGCGATGTGATCTGGAGCTTTACACCGGCTGAGACAGGCATTTATAACCTGGCTGCATCAACCGCAGTAAACAACGGCGCTGAGCTTGCACTGTTTGATGCCAATATGCAGTATATCGCAGGAAGTACAACTGCTAAGGACGATGATTCACCGGCAGTTCTTACCACAAAGATCTCTAAGGTTGTACTGGAAGCAAATAAGGTATACTACATCAAGGTTCAGCCTACAGGCGTGAAGGGATCTAATCCATACACTCCTCAGGCTCAGGGTGAAGTGAAGTTAGCAATCACCAAGGAGGCAGTAGCAACACCGACTCCTGCACCAACCACAACACCGGAACCGACCACAACACCGGATCCGGATAAGACACCTGCTCCTGCATCGACCGCAACCGCAGAACCAACCGGTACACCTGATGTGATCGGATAATTGACTGCATTAGAGCTGGTGCTTTGCAGAACAATGTAATACATGCATCTGTCTTTCGGACGGATGATCTGGAGACTGTGCTTTTGCACAGTCTCCTTTTTTGTGGTATAGGAAAATGCTCGTAATGTGGTGGGAATCGAGGGCAAAACACTGGTTTTGCCTTTTTTGCTGAGTATTCCGCTAATTCATAGATAAATACTATGGAAAAATTCGGGTAAATGAGTTATAATAATGAAGTTATCAGGAATACAGTGCGCCTCAAGTGCGCAGAAAGGGTTGATCATATATGAAGATATCATCAAAGGGAAGATATGCATTACGTCTTATGCTGGATATTGCACAGCATGATAACGGAACTCCGATACGCATCAAGGATATTTCCCTGCGTCAGGAGATTTCCGATAAATATCTGGAGCAGATTATTTCTATTTTGAATAAGGCAGGGTATGTACGCAGTATCCGCGGTCCGCAGGGAGGCTATCTTTTGACACGCCAGCCGGAGGAATATACGGTCGGCATGATCCTGCGGCTGACAGAGGGAAGCCTTGCACCGGTAGCCTGTCTGGAGAGCGATGTCAACACCTGTGATCGCAGCGAGAACTGCGTGACGCTTCGTGTCTGGGAGAAATTATCTTCTGGATCTTCCATCTCTACCGGATGAGAATATCCAAGGGACAGTACCAGTTTTTTACCCTGTTTCTGAGCTCTGTAACCAACACCGTTAACTTCCAGAACTTTTTCATAGCCTTCGCTTACACCAACTACCATGTTGTGGATCAGTGTTCTTGTCAGACCATGCAGGGATTTCATCTTCTTTAAATCGTTCGGTCTTGTAACAACTACGTGACCATCTTCGATCTTGATTTCCATTTCAACAGGTAACTCTCTTACCAGAGTTCCTTTTGCACCTTTAACTGTAACTTTATTGCCTTCTGCAATATCAACTGTTACACCAGCCGGGATAGCTACCGGCATTCTTCCGATACGTGACATGTATCTTTCCTCCTTACTTAAATTTTCGGAAAGGATCCTGTGTCCTCTCTGTTTTCAGTAAATTACTGCAAATAAGTTGCTTTCGCTAAGCGGGATCTTCCCTCAACTAAACTCGTACTGCACCTTTCGGTTTGTACTCGTTAAGGTTCGGGAAGGGCCTCGCACTAAATTCGTGCTGCACCTTTCGGTTTGCACTCATTAAGTTGCTTTCGGCCTACCAAACGAATGCCAGAACTTCTCCACCTACCTGAAGTTTACGAGCTTCTTTGTCAGTGATAACACCTTTGTTTGTAGAAAGGATTGCGATACCAAGTCCGCCAAGTACTCTCGGAAGCTCGTCCTTACCAGCGTAAATACGAAGACCTGGTTTGGAGATTCTCTTAAGTCCTGTGATGATCTTAT
>ENA-USUJ01001771-USUJ01001771.1-human-gut-metagenome-genome-assembly--contig:-NODE-1771-length-17596-cov-38.446030_pt1 | contig 17596 bp, 7 predicted proteins | sample MGYA00250061_ERZ773398 | MGnify/ENA primary metagenome ERZ773398 (study PRJEB29103, sample SAMN06111992) | human gut metagenome | biome: human gut; feature: ankylosing spondylitis patient; material... | reverse complement strand
CCTTTTTGCAATTTCTGGATTGGCTACTCGGACTTCTGCAATCGCGTGAAAAACGGATGGTTATTCAGTAGACATTATCTATAATCACAAGCACATGCTGACTTGAGGCTATTTCGGTTAGCGCACGCAGCTTTCTTGGCAGGTAGTCTTCCAGCGATTCATCGCTCATCTTCTGGATTGTATTTACATGGACGAGATTATCATCACAAATCGCCTGCGTTGTGTTTCCGCTCGCATAAAGCCAGAGAACAGCGCCATATTCTACACGATGCTCCGCGAGATAGGCTCTCGTGAGCGTGCTTTTTCCAATGCCACCCATGCCATACAGATTGAAAATGTGATGTTCCGGCGTGTGCAAAAGCTGATTCAGAGATGCCAACGCTTCTTCTCGTCCGGTAAAAAACACAGGGGATGATATAGAAGATGACAAAAGCCATGGCTTTGTTTCGTCTGACAACTGCAAAACGATCTGCAGCTGCTCGATTGCCTGATCCGCGTTCTGATACCGGTCGGCATAATAGCTGGCCAGCGTTTTATGGAAGAACGTTGTGAGTGCGGAAAACACACGATCCTGGAACTTTTTTGCGGCATAAGTCATCTGCGCATAATCGTAAACAGCCGCAGAATCGCAATCGAAGGCAGAGGGCGTCTTGTGCCACAAGGCATAGAACAACACGGCACCCAAGCTGTAAATATCAGAGTGTTTTCCAAGCTGCCGAAGTTTTCCGGTCTGCTGCTCCAGTGAGGCATAGCCTTTGGTATAGGAGATGCGCAGCTCGCTGGGGTTATTATTCTGGATGGCTTTCTCAAATTCTTCTGTGGAGATTATGGAATCGAAATCAAAAAGCTGCACCAGATCCAGAGAACCCTCCAGCGTCAGGATGTTATCCGGCTTCAGATCCAGGTACAGGTACCCGGCGTTATGAATGTGCCGCAGCGCTTTTGCTGCTCCGATAAGCAGGGATACGCAGTCGTGCAGCGTATCGCCCTGATGCTCCGTGAATGTACGCCCATTCATGTAGACTGAAACGATATAGACCGTACCGTTTGCCTCATAAATGTCGGACGTGTTTGCAATGACATTTGCCAGTCCCTCCAGAGAGAAAAGTGCGTTATTCTTCTGATAAGCGGCAATCAGACGTTTTTTCGCGACATCAAAAGCCTTGCCATCATCGGCAGAGGGATGCAATGTGCCATCCTCATCCCGGGTCATTTTCAGCGCATACGGATAGCATTCCTTGATACGCACCAGTTTATAATTTCCCAGATTGTCGGTATAGGAAGCGTCATACACAATGCATGAGCAGCCCCGTGCAAGTTCACGACTAATGGTGTATTCGGTATAGCCTGTTTTCGTACTGAGTTTCAGCACAGTGCCTGGGGTCAGCACAATTCTGCCGTTCACGATTCTTCCTCTTTTTCAGTTGCTCACATTCATCATATCTCAGACGCTTACAAGGTTGGATTTACTGGTGCTTTTCCAGCACGCCGGTAAGCAGTTCATTCCAGATGTAACGAAAAACGTACAAAGGCTCTTCGCACTTTGCGGCATAAAAGAAAATCCAATCATAGGGATTGCCAACGTAGAGTTCCGGGTAACCAGAATTGATCAGGTGCTGATTCATGCTGGTAATGCAGCGGTCAGCATCGCCGGAGCCGGCTTCATAATTGCCTTTGCTGAGGGCTTTTCTGACCCAGTAGGTGTAAAAGGTCAGCAGTACCAACCATTTCCGCACTCGCTCATAAGAAACAATCTCGCCGCGAAGGATAAGTTCAATGCCCTGCCTGTCAGGGAAGGAGTCCTGTGCATTGTCATGAAGCCTTTCCAGAATCGGTTTGATTGAACGGTCTGTGGCAAGCCGTTTGACTTCCTTCTTGTCCAACTGGAGAATGGCCAAGTAGGCGTCATACGATCTGACGCCGGAGGCATTCGAGCGAAGTTTACTCTTTTCACCGGTAGCGGCATCATCATGGATGGACGGCAGCGATTTTCGTTCTTGTATCAACAAACCGTCTGGGCCGGAAACCTCTTCCCACAGGCGGCGAATAGTCTCATAGGCTGTCACGTTGCTGCCTGCGAATTTGTCGATGTTGTCGTTAAGCCAATGGATGAGATCGTCTTTGTCTTGCAGATTGTTCAGTTCTGCGATGATGGAGCCGGTATAAACGATATCTCCGTTAGCTTTTTCTTTCCCAGCTAGAGGAACGCTGCTCTGAATATCCATCGCGTCAGTCCAGGTCAGGCCATTGTTCAGGCAAAAGTAATATATGGCTTCCGGCATCTGATGGCAATTGAAACTGCGCTCGCGGGTAAAAATGCGGCGGAAGAACTCATCCGTTTCACCACCGTCCAAGCCGAAGGCAAAGCAGATTTGAAAAACTGTGTCCCGCTTGATGGGCTGCTGCAGAGTAAACCATTCCCGTACTTCCCTCGGCGCATCCATGTCGGCCTTCGCAAACGCGGCGCGGATGAAGGCAACCTTGGCATCAATGTCAGAAGTATCCCCCTGATAGCCGTGTTCCGAAATGAACTCAGTTATAGCGGCAGAGAAAGGCCGAAAGAGCCGCACCACTTGGAGCAGCTCTTCCATGAAGTTATCATCTTCCCAGAAAATTGTCTCCAGAGGTTTCTGAAGAACAGAGGCATATGCAGGCATGGTTTATCTCCTCAATCTTCTGACCATCCGTATTGGCTTTTTTCAATGCCCGCTGGACAACGCCAAGGTCAGACAATCATTTTCCAATTCGGTCATCCATTTGTCACTGCCCAATCTGGAGGACAACATCATATACTGGCTGAACCTGTTCGGGAGTTGCCAGCGTAATCAGGATAACCACAAGCATAATCCTCAAACAGAAGCTCAGTTCCAGTCAAAGGGATGCCCGTTGATAAATTCGATCACTTTATCAATCGCGCAGGTGTTCCCGTGAGCCAGCGAGTTTCGCAAATCATGAAGAAGTTCAATGCGGGAACGGGACTGCTCATCTGGGATGTAAAGCAAGTATTGATAGGCGTCAGCATCTCGCCTAAGCTTTGTCATGCGGTATATCGTCCCAAGCTCTGCGTTATCCGGATCAGAGACGGTTTCGCCGAACTGGTAAATATACTGTGGTCGTCCAGTCCGGAAATCATGGTACTTTTCGCCCAAGGCCTCCTGCACCTGTTTTCTATACCTCTTAATAAAGGAAACTCTCTCGATTTCAAGCAACGGGAAGAGCACTTGCAGCTGCGCCTTCCAGATTTGTGCATCAATAGCAGATATGCTTTCTTTGCGAACCAGGCTGAGGATATGCAGGTTGCTGCTTTCAGCACGGCGCAAATAGGCTCCGTCTGCGGCAATTTTCCGCATGCCGATAATCGGCTCTTCGGCTGTGAAATCGCATGTATCCATGAATGCCTGAGAAGTTTCAGCATCCGTGTTGCACAGCAATGCGCACATAACAGCGGCGTACTGCTGCCAAATTGCCGAATAAGTGCCTTTCTCTCGATTGAGATAAATGCTGTTAAACAGGGTCAGGTCATAACGCTTGATGGTATCGCCATAACGAATTACAGCGAGATTGCGGCGCTCGTTTTCTTTGTCTGTCCACCGAGCCTCCAGAACAAACCTGCCGTCTGAATCTTTCACCGGAACATAGTCCCTGCAAAACTGGAGCCAGCGCTTTTCCTGAGAGGCATTCATTCCCTTAATCCAGAGAACCCTGTTATCAAGCACCTGCTTGTCGAGGATGTACTTCTGTAGCTTTTCTCGTCCACGATAACCGGCGGCGATCTCAGGAAGCGCATACCTTTCCATAAGGTAGCGTCCGATATCGGCAATATCCGGACATTCATCTTCTACATCGATGAACTCTACATAGAAGGACTCCATGTCCGGCATCTGATGCATGCCCGTCTCAATGCTGGCGCGCATCTCATCACGCCAGGGGAGATCATCCGGCACGACGAGGCAGACGCTGCTTTTATTGTGCAAGGCGCGGGAGACAGCGTCACAAAGGTTCCGTGGCCCGGTGATAGATGTCCACCAGAATTCAGACCACTCAGGCATTATTCGCAGCCTCCTCATTGTAAGTTTTAATGTCATGGTCCAAGATCTCAAGGCTTGTCCCGATAACATCGATGAAAGAGCGCCGGCGGAGCAAATAACGGTTTTCTTCAGCTGTGGGACGGCTAAGGATTCCCATTTCCTCCATTTCATCAAGTAGAGCCACAATCTCCCGCTCCGAAAGTGATTCAAGGCAGTGGATATCGTACATATCCTTTACTTCACAGATCGAAGCAACATCAAAGCCGCTGCTGATTACGGAGTAGTTGTTGCTGTACAGATGATAGAGAACGGTAATGCAACGAGCCAGCATATAATACCGGTCGTCCATCTCAAGCGTCCACCGGAGGCGATCCTTGATATTCCGATTTAGGTCTCTGGAATTCATGATGGACGCAAGCTGATCATCGTGAAGATCAAACGGCGGGTTCCCTCTCACGGCGTCATAATACTGGGTATAATGCGTAACGAGGGTCTGAACCAGCGTGTATCCGAAGAACTGGATGATGCCAGGATAGTAGTTGGTGTTTGTCAGGATTGTATCCACATGGGACTCATTAGAAACGCGGAAACCAAGGTAGCGCAGTGGCCTCACCAGAAGCCTCTGGGCATCTGCCGCAGTAAGCGGTTTCACGCAAAGCGGTTCGCCGAGCTGACCGAAGAGACCGTTATTACGGGTCGCATTCTTTGCGCGGCATACATTATGAAGGCCAGCAAGCACAAACTTAAACCGACGATTGCTTCCACGTTGAAGCTCAATGAGAGGAAGAATTTCATTATAGCTTGAGGCACTGATGGAATCGAGGAAATCATCTGTTTCGTCGAGCAGGAGCCGCAGGATTGCAATCCGATCATTATCGAGCAGACGGCGAATCTGGGAACAGAAGTCTCGGATGGTAGCGCAACGATTCAGCTTGAAACCATTTTTCTCGAAGACGTCGTTACAAGCCGAAACGAGGATATCCAGAAAATCTTGCTCACCACGATGCCCTTTGAAGTCTGCTTTGATGGCGAACTCTCTGCGGGCAGGGTTATGATCAAGGTGCATTGCGCGTTCCAGCAAAGCCGTTTTACCAAGCTGACGACCGCCGTATACGATGGATGCGCCTGCCATATCCCGGATGGAAGCGAGTTCACTTACGCGGCCAAAGAACATTTCATCAGCCGTAGATCCGGAGCCGTTGGTAAAAGGCTGATAAATTGTATACGGCAGTGTGCATTGCAGCATTGCCGGGAGACGTTCGTTACTGGATTGCATAGCAAGGTACAACGCCAGCACCCGGTCGATAACGAGGAAGGACGCCTGACCGACATTTTTCTGGGTAAAGACGTATTTTGCCATTGCCCGGCGATCCGCGGTAGAAAGGTCAGCGTCAAGAAGCACAATGAACGTACTTGTGATGCCCAGCTTGCAAGCATCATCAATAAGTTGGGTCGCGGTCCTTTTTCCAAACAGACATACGACTTCAATCTGTGATTTCATCTGTGTGCCGAAGATGGAAATGGGGTGGCGATAATCTGCCAGATTCTGTTCTGTTTTGTGCACTGTAAGCGTGCAGCAGACCTCGTTGCCTCGCGTCGACTTGGCGCAGCACTCGACATGAAAGCCGAGAAGCTTAAAGTACTCCTGAATGTTCTGAGCATTGACGGACTGCTTGCCAACCGGCCACTTTTCAATGAATCGCCGGGCGTCTTCGATATGACGGGTTGTCCACCCCTCCGGCGTATTTTTTTTCATATACTGCACGGCCCATCGAGGCATCGGGTCTTGCTTATTCCTCTCGCAGAAGCCATACAGGCGGGGGAATTCATCATCAGATATAAATCTCAGAAAATGTTCTATGGCGTCATTACTTGTTTCAAAAGGCAAGTCCCTTTCCCCATTGCGGAATCGATGAATGTAATCTTCCGCAACCGCATAGTTTTGCTCCTGAGAAATCAGACGCTCGGCTTCGGCGATGAGTGGGCTTTCTTCATCGGCACGGAGCATTGCTTTTGCCTGATCAAGCTGGGCTCGGACGTCATGCATGCTCTGCTGTGCAGTTTCACGGATCTGCGCCCTCAGAGCATTCAAAAAACCTCTCCAACAGCCAAATGCTCTGTGGTCGTAGAAAAATTTCTGGAAATCAGACGCTTCTGGGTTGGCGAGCATGGCAAGTCGCTCACGATCATTCTCACTGATGCGATTATAGGCGTAAGAAATCTCCAGCTTTTCCCGGAAGTTTCTCGCCTGCAGGTCTGCGCTGTTAATCGCATCGCGCAGACCGTCATTGGTGAGCACATACTCTTTGGGATCGGCACCAATGAGGCGACCGATTGCTTCCATCTGACCAAAGTTATCATACAAAACGGAATCCGGGCTGGCCTCAAGGATTCGGTCGTATACGATTTTCAGGTCATACTCCGTGCAGGCGATATGCTGCAGCATCATTCTCCAGGGTTCTGCAAACTCAATCGCATTCAGATCATCGTTGAGGATAAGTTCACCGTGATCAATAACCAGCATCCCGCTTCTGAGCAAAGTGGTAAAGTCAACACCGCTGCCTTGGTTTTGAAGCTTTGCCCGAATCAGTTCGAGGGAGGCTTTCATAATTCCATAAGCGGCAGAATAAGGTGCAATATTGATTTCGGAAAGAGAATCCTCAATAATATACAGAACTTCACTCCGAATGGCGCGAAGCTTTTCTATATCCGGCTCTGATTCTGTGTTGGTTTCATCAAGCCAATCCCGGAGAAGATTCAGGCGCTCTTCGAAAGCGTGGAGAAGGTGCTTCCGCGCATCGTACTTGATTCCCATGCGGCGGCTGGAATACTTCTGCGCAGCCACACTCCACTGGCTGTCCAGCAGTCTCTCCAGCGTTGAGATATCAATATCATCATCTTTGCAGTATTTGTCCAGTTCGGCTTTGACCAGTTCCCTCATGCTGATGTCATTGTCTGTAACAATCTGCAGAGCAGTGTGCAGATCGGTCTGTGATCCAAAACATAAATCAATCAGTTCAGGAACACCGTGAATCATGACTTTGACCGTTGGCGGCTTCAAAAGTTCTATGGCCTGTGAACGGATGGAATTCATGTGTTCCTGCCGTATCTTTGAGTCGCCCAATGCGGCAAGATTGGCAGGCGAAAATGCTGTGGGAACAAGTTTTACCCCTTCCATCGCCTTGTGATAAAGCGGCTTCAAGACATCGAGACCGGGAAACTGGGATTCATATTCTGTGAATGCGTTGTTGTACAGTGCGGCGAATGTATGGTCATGCGCATGCGCGGGGAACAGCATGCCGTAAATGTACGCGCACAGCTTTGTGACGGGGGTGAATTCCGTTCCGTCGGCAAATATGCCTGACAGCGCGACCCCTGTGTTGGCACCTGCCTCACGAAAAAACGGAATAGCAGCATGAAGTTGAAGGTAAATGTTCCGGCACAGCGGGAAGGCATCATTTGATGAAAGCACTTTTGCAAAAACAACTGCTTCCACAAGCTGGTCATGGCAATTACGGACATCATGAGACCGGACGCCCTCGTTCAAAAGCTGATGAATCAGAACTGCCATATTCTCATCGCTCGGTATGTTTCCGTTGGAAGCTGCGCTTAAAAGCCGTCCCGCAATTTCCGCGGAAGATAGATTTGCAAATTCATCAATGGTGACTTCAGGCTCAACTCCCGTTTCTTCAGACAGGTCGTCAAGCCATAGGCCCTCGACAGGTTCAGCCGCGGGGATGGCAAGTTGCTTGACAGGAGCTATTGGTTCTATAGGGGCAGCAGCGGTTTCAGAATCAGTTGCTTCTGCCTGCGATACTTCTGGATGGGAAAACGACTCGCTTGCAGCATTTACATTGGAATCGACTGTTTCAGGAAGGTCATGATTTTCTTCTTCAACGTGTGTGATGGCAATCCAATTTCCTTCTGACCAATGGAACAGACCGTTTGCGGTCAGGCAATAGTGAAGCTGATCTCCCACTTCATCCATGCCGGGCAGGTCGCCCGCGCAACAGAAAACGCCTTCATTTTCAGCGGGAACAGATGATCCAAAATCGTCAGAATCGACAATATGAAGCGGAAGGAGGCTGCCATCATCCATTGTCAGATTCATAAGGAAATAGCACTTTTCACGATTCCAGGCGCTTGTCTCGAGTTTCTTGGCAGTCTCTTCATCGGCATCCAACATTTCAATGACTTTGAAATACTGATCCACCATTGCCATATGATGTGCAAACAGCTCCAACGGCATATCCTGTTTGCCAGTGAAATAGATTTGCCCGATACTTTTCAGGTGATAAATCCGTTTAAGGGTGGAGGATAAGCCGGATTTTTGCAGGCAATTGCCCATCAGTTCTGTGAAGCAAAGGATGTTCCTGCCGGCATATTCATATGTGCAAAGCAGACCTTTCCTCTCTAAGAAAGCAAACGATTCGATGCACTGCTCCCTTGTCACCGGTCTCGGAAGTTGAGCAAGCGCTTCAAAGGCGCATTTTTCATCCATAAGCCCGGTAAAAACCAGCTTATTGAGCAGGAAGTGGAAAACGTCACCCGTCCGGCTGATCATCTCTCGAAGCTTTTGCTCTGAGGGCAGTTTTGTCTGCTTGATGGGATTAATCGGATGGATATATTCTTCATCCTCTGCGGTTTCATCTGACGCTTCTGACATCTCCGACAGAGCGGATTCTTCAGATTCTTGTGCGTCGGAAGCATACCTTGCTGCAAACTCTTCGGAGGTCAGCGTTTCAATCTCAATATCTTCCGGAGTCTCCGAAGCGGGACTTTCGACCTGTGGTTCTTGGGCTGCTGCCGTAGTATCAGGGAATTCAGAAATCTCGGAGGCGCTTACGGGTTCGGCTTCAGCAACGGACTCATTGCAGGGGGTATCAGATACAGGTGCCTTGTCTACATTCACTTCACGAATATAGTATTTTTTCTCGTGCAGTCCTTTGACAATTCGGGGGCTGAAAGCAGAACTATCCAAAAGCTGATCATACAGTTCTTCGTCGGAACTGAGATCCGCCTTTACGCCAGCCAGAAACAGCTGGAATGCCGAAACATCCGGAGACGGAGCATGCATTTCCGCTGAATTCATGCAGGCAAGAATATTCTTGGCATCCCGAATGTACACTTCAATGGCATCCATGTACTTTTTCTCATCTGAATACACACGGATGAATTCATCAAGCACAGCACGCACTGCCTTTTTCCGGCTGACAACGCTATTCTTCCATACTTCCTCATATTCACATACAGGGAGCTCGCCTTCGGGCAACTCCTCTGTAAGAACATGATCTGGTAACGTCCTGCGAATATCGTCGTATGCTGTGCGCAAAGACGACAGCGTGGACGTTATCTTCTGGCACAGTGAAGGGGCAGGCGCGAATCCATCCCGCATCTGGCTTATACCTTTTTCCAGTAATGCCTGTGCCTCTGTACTCAGTTGTTCGAACTGATCAAACAGCTTTCTCATGGGTGTTCCTCCGATCTTGTGTTCATAGTTGCTATTACGGGTGGCATCTCAGCTGTTGTTCACTGAAGTTTGAACTTGCAAGCTTGAATTCCATCTGTAGTCACGATTACCAAAGCATCGATATTCCATTCAGTCACTGGTTTATAGTTCGCTCCAAGCGCTCCTAACTGAATGTTGAAGGATCAATTCCCTTTACTCCCTCTACTATAGGCTCATCCAATCCGATAAAAGGCAGCCCCAAAGGATAAGGAAATTTCCTCGTGGTGGTAGAATGAAGATGAGAAAACCACTCAATGTCCCGCCGCGAGAGGAGATGTTTCCTGAGTACATTGTAAAGCAATCAGAAGAAATTTGCAAGAGCCTGAAGCAGTTACGGTTCAGAAAAATTGCGTTGCTCCAAGCGGTCGGTGAACAAAACCGTTGTGCGTTGAGCGTTTGCAACAACATCCTGATATTGGTTGTCCAGTTCAGACAGCTTGGCAATATAGTTTGCTGCGTTTTCCTGATAGACAGGCGCGTTGGCAGCATCCGCTCACACAGCGCATCGGCGATGGTCTGCGTCAGCGTTTCCGCGTTGCGCAGAGAAAGCCAGACATGCTCGTCATATTCGGTTTCTTCCTCGTCCTCATGCTCCGTCAGATGCTCGCAGATTTCCTCACCCGTCAGATCGGCAGGGAAGAACGTGGGCCAGGAATTTTCCGGGTCGATAATCGCATAAGCTCTCGTTGCTCATTTTCAGATGGAAATGCGCTGCGGCAGCCGGTTCAATCATATGGTCATTGAACACGATATACGCCGGTGCGTCGGAATTCTTGTCCACAGCTTCGAAGCGGTACATGGCGGCTTTGGTGCCGGTAGACCAGTTCTGAATGTAAAGGCCGACGTAATTGTAATCGGAATCAACCTTTTTGCCGTCTGTATACACAAACCGCAAATTGCAAGTGCAAGTTGGACACCTTCAGGTAGAAAGAGGTTCTAAAATCAACCCAATTGGGGTTTACGCAGCCGTTCAGGCTGCGTAAACGGTATCCAGGAAAGCCTCAAACAGTTCCTCCGGCGTGCAGTATCCCAGATTCCTGCGAGGGAGACCGTTGAGCGCATCTGCGACCCAGAGAATCTCCTCATCTGAGAAGTTCTCAATGGAGACTCCTTTGGGGACATATCGACGGAGCATACCGTTTTGCCGCTTGTTCTGCGCCCGTTCCCAGGATGTGTAAGGGTGGGCAAAGTAAACCTTCGTCCCGAACTGTTCTGTTTGGGCAAAATCCGCAAACTCTGGTCCGTTGTCCACAGTAATTGTCTTGAATATTTGGCTGAAGAACGACTCTCCGAAGTCCTCACGGAGCTTTTGCATCGCTGCATTGACCGCCTCGCTGGTCTTTCCGGGAATGCGAATTGCAAGGTAGTGCTGTGTTTTCTTTTCCAGCAATGTCAGAATAACCGCCTCCTTGCCTTTGCGTTTTCCCACCACTGTATCACTTTCCCAGTGGTCAACCTCCAGCCGGGAAGATGTAATTTCGGGTCGCTCATCTATGGTTGCTCCGTATGCTTTTTTGCGCTTAGCGGTGCTTTTGCAACACTTTTTCCGTTTCAAAGCCTCGGAAAGCTCCAGCAGCTGCAATACCAGATTGCTTGCCCATATTTCATTGTACAAGGTCTTGGTGCTGACCATTTCCGTAGGCAGAAACAGCTCATGCTTGCGTGCATAGCCCACACAGGCATCCAACGACCATTTCTCCTGACGCACCTTGTTTACGACCCACTGAACAAAGGCGCTGCATTTACATATGCGGTGTGGCTTGTGGCTGTTTGCTCTGTGCGTTTGATATACAAGCATTCCGCGTTTTGCGGAGTAGACGGGAGTACGGCCTCTCCGGCTGGTTCTGGGCCGCATGCCGCGCTTCAATTCGTTAGAAACGGTGGTGGGTGAACAGTTCAAATATCTGGCAATAGCTCGATTAGACTGTACCAGCTTCCTCATCGCCTCAATTGTGCCCCGATCTTCTCTGGTCAAATGTTTTCCGGGCTTGCGTTCCGCTTTATTTGTGCTATACTGGGTGTGATCCATAGTGATTGCCTCCGGTGAATGGTGTTGGGGAACTTCATTCTACCATACGGGAAGTCACTATGGATTTCTTTTTTTTCAGGTGTCCAACTTCATTTTACAACCGACCGTCTAAAAACGCGGATGCACACGCTGCAAAAGTGTGCTAAAATCATACCGTCGAAAGATACAGAGGAGCTCCCGCGCACGGCGCGAGGGGCTTTTTTCGTACCGTTCGATAGAAAAACGTGCGCAAGGAGCGCACAGAAAAGAAAGGAACCATATGAGTAACCAAGAAAACAATCAGAAACAGATTCAGTTTCCGGCTCAGCAGGAACTGAAACACCTCCGCACCCGATGCGGCAAGGTGTATGCGCTGGGTAACAACCGTTTCCGGGCGGTGGTGCAGACCACGCCGGTGCATGAGTTCGACGCGGCGACGCACCAGTGGGTGGAACTGTCCGCCGAAAAGCGCCAGCAGATGGCTGCACAGGCTCACAGCCCGATTGCGACGTTCGCGGACAGCGCGAATAGCGCGGAAAACGCCGCGGGCATCCTCGATACCTACGTTAAGGAAGGTTCGCAGCAGAACTTTTCGCACGACGAGCGCCTGTGGATCAGCAACACGAATTACTACGGAAACCGCCTGACTTATCTGAAAGTCGTGGATCTGCCGCGTCTTGGCGCGAACCACTTCATCACGTCCGCGAAACTGTGCGTTCGCAACGTCTACGCACCGTCAGCGGATACCGCCATCATGCGCAAGGAAGTGCTGAAGGACTGGGATCCGGAGACGATTACTTACGCAACCCAGCCCAAAGTCAACAGCCTGTATCAGGACTACTGCCGCGTGCTGAAAAATCAGTATTCGTGGAAAGAGTTCGACGTCACGAGCCTTGCGCGCAAGTGGTATTTGGGCGAAAATCACGGCGTTCAGCTGAGCGCGCCCGAAAGTGAAAGCAGCTTTTCGCAGCTGCATTCGAGCGAAACGGCGAATCAGCCGTATTTCGTATTGGAGTATGCGAGCCTCGCAGGCTTGGAGAGCTATCTGACTTACGACCATCAGTCTGCTGGGTTGGCGGGGACTGGCAGCGTCAGCCTTGTCAACGGCAACCTGATTTTCTCTCACGCGGACACGGCAATGAACGGCAATCGGCTGCCGGTTTCCGTGACCCATTACTACAATTCTTGCGACAGCGACAAAGATGAGTTTGGCATGGGCTACGGCTGGCGGACTTCGCTGCATCGGACGCTGCACAAGGTGCTGTACAACGGCGAAGTGGAGTTTGTGTATACGGATGGCGACGGTACGGAACACTTCTTTAAGAAGAATAAGAATGACCAAAAGAAATATTCTGACCAGTCTGGTTTGTCTCTGACGCTGGAAGTCGGGGACGAGAACATCACGATTACCGACAAGGGCGACAATGGAATGACGTTCCCGCTGGTGAGCGAGACTCCGACGGAGGATGCGCCGGAAACCGCGAAGGTGCTGATTCAGAAGATTCAGGATGCGGTTGGCAATGAAGTTACGGTGACGGCGGTGGCGGATTCGCCGCTGAAAATCGCGTCTGTGACGGACGGCGCGGGTCGCGTTACGACGTTCCATTACACGAATGGTCGGTGCGACCGGATTCAGACACCGTGGCAGGATGCAGAGAATTGTGTCCGTTTCAAGTACGAGAACGGCGCACTGGTGAAAATTCTTCATGAAGATAACCGCGCGAGCGAATATGTATATAATGAAGAAATCGGTTATCATTTGCTGAAAACGACGTATGGCGCGGACGGCGCTTTTGTGGAATATGCGTACACGAACACGGGCGAAAATCGCGTTGACGGACTGCCGCACTGCATCACCCACGCAACCGTGACGGGCACGAAGAACGGCACGACGCTGACTGCGGCGAACGTTTCGTACACCTACGGCAACCATATGGCGCTGGTCAGAGATGAAATTTCCGGCAAGACGCTGCGCTACCATTTCAACGATGATGGCAATCAGGTGAGTGTCGATGACGAGCTGGGCTACGCGATGTACACCCGCTACGACCGCACTGACGACAACGCGAATGCGCCGATTAATCACGCGACGGAGCGCTCCCGGATGCAGCGAGTGGTGCGCAACCTCCTGCTTGACCCGATGTGCGAAGAAAACGGCAGCGTATGGGAGAAAAGCAGCACGGGCACGATTACGCGCGACCAGTCCACGCGGCAGTTCGGCCTTGTTTCGTATCGGCTGACGATTTGGTCGAGCGACTGTGTGTATGTTCGTCAGGCAGTGACGCTCACGCCGGGCAAGTCGTATACACTGTCGGGATATGTCCGATCTGGTGGCCCGCGCGGTGTGATGCGCATTGCGTACACGGTCGCCGGACAGGAAATTACGCTGGATTCCGAACCGGGCAAGATGTGGGAAAAGACGGACAACATGCCGTATGAACGTGTGTCGGTGTCCTTCACACTGCCGGAGAACGCAGAACCTAAGGTTTACTGCATGGCGTACTGCGACATGCAGAACGGCTTCGCGGGCGGCAATTGCTGGTTCGATGCGATGCAGCTGGAAGAAGGGCTGACGCTGAATCATTTCAATATGGTTCAAAACAGTGACTTCTCTGCGACCGGCACGGACGGCAAACCGAAGGCGTGGACGGTTGGCAAAAACGATGCTTCTTATGTTGAAGTGCGGCCTTTAGACGCGCCGAAGGATGAATTTCACGCGCCGGACTGCCTGAAGCATGACAATACGCAGAAAATTCATCTCTTGGGTCGCTATGACCGCACGGTAACGTATTACCAGCAGTTCCGGCACTACGGCAAAATCGGCGACCGATTCACGGTGGGCGGCTGGTGCAGCTCGTTCGCGAAGAAGAATGATCCGGACAATTCCGTTTTCTGCCGAATTACCGTTCAGTTTACTTCCGCTGACCCTGTGACGGACAAGAGCTACTGGGCAACGGGCGGTTCTGCGGTCTTCAATGCGGAAGAAGGCAACTGGCAGTTCGCGAGCGCGGGCATTGTTGCGCCCAACAACTGCACCTATATCCGTGTGGTCTTGCAGATGAATCGGCAGATGAACTTTGCAGACTTTACGGGCATCTACCTGTACCCGGAAGCGTTTGGTACGCAGTATATTTATGACAAAAATGGCAACCGCAAGACGCGGAAGATGCTCTATGGCGGTCAGGAGAAATCTGAGTTTGACGATGCGGACAACCTGACGAAGCACACCGCCGCGGGCCGCACGGTATCCAGTACCTTCCATTACGGCGACACGGAAGAGGAGCAGAAGAAGCATCTGCTGCTGAAAAGCATTGCGCCGCTGGGCAGCGTCGGTACGTTCACTTACGATGCGTTCGGAAATCTGCTGACGAGTCAGGTGCAGAATGCGGATACGAATCCGAGTTACTTCATCCGCGGCGAGACTTCGTACACGGATGACGGCAATTATGTTACCGAGCAGAAGGACGCGCGCGGCAAGATTGTGCGCACGGAGACTGACCCGCAGCGCGGCACGACGACGAGCGTGACCGACGCGAAGGGGCAGACGGTGGAATACAAGTACGACGAATTGCGTCGAATTGTAAAAACTTCTGCAAAAACGGGCGCAGAAGAAGGAATTCTGACAGCACATAACGAATATACCTATGACGCAAAGCGTGGGAATCTGGTCGAAATCCGTCACAATACGGACGAGAACGCCGCGAACGACGTGGTGTATACTTTCGAGCAGGATGCGCTGGGTCGTCAGACAGCGGTCAAGGTCGGCAGTCAGACCTTGTCGCAGAGCCAGTATCAGAACGACCCGACGAAGCCGAATTTCGGCACGCTGACCGCGACGACATACGGCAACGGGGCGAAAGTCAGCAGTCGGTACGACGATTTCAACCGCGTGACGGGGGTGGTGTACGGCGAGGAAACCGCGCCGCGATACGAGTACGACTACAACGCGAAGGGGCAGGTGGCACGAGTCCGCGACAACCTGCTGAATCGGACGACGCAGAGTGAATACGATTTGGCGAATCGTCCAGTGCGCGTAAAGACGTCGGAGGACGCGAAGCACGTCTACACGGGACAGGTCGCTTACGACAACGTATACGGCAACCTGAGCGAATTCACGGAGAAAGTGAGTGAAAATCGACAGGAATATGGGACGAAATTCGGCTATGATGACGAAAATCGTCCGACGTCTCTGACGTACAGCATGGGTGCAGCCACCATCGGGCAGAGTACGACGACCATTGACAAGCTGAATCGGACGACGTTCTCGGTGGTTAAGCTGGGCAGCAAGACGTTCACGAGCGAGTACCACTTCGCGGCGGGCGGCTACGGCACCGGCAGTGTGACGAATCTCGTTTCGTCGATTACCCAGCCGGGGTGCAACTGCGGCTACGGCTATGACGACAACGGGAACATTGCGAGTGCGACGCTGAACGGCAAGTGGACGGGCTACACCTACGATGCGCTGGGGCAGCTGGTGCAGGTCAACGACCGCAGCGATACCCGTTCCGGCAGTGATGGTACGACTTGGACGTACAGCTATGACCTTGGCGGTAACATCCTGAAAAAGGAACGCTTCGCCTACAACGATACGACGAATCCTCTGGAAACCGTTACCTATACCTACGGCGACGCGACATGGCGCGACAAGCTCACGGCGGTCAACGGCAGCACAATTCGCTATGATGCAATTGGCAATCCGCTGAGCGACGGGACGTGGACATACACTTGGCAGAACGGCCGGCAGCTGCAAAAGATGCAGAAGGCGGGCGTGACGGCGGAATTTGTGTACAACGCGGACGGCTTGCGTGTGCAGAAAACGGTCAACGGCGTGGTGACGAAGTACACGCTGCACGGCAAGAATATTGTGCATATGATTTCCGGTGCGGATGAACTGCACATTTTCTATGACGCGCAGAACCGCCCGGCGGTGGTAGTGTACAACGGCACGGCGTATGCGTATGTCAAGAGCTTGCAGGGCGATATTGTTGCGATTCTGGATGAGAATGGCAATACCGTCGTCAGTTACGGCTATGATGCGTGGGGCTCGCCGCTGTGGTGCACCGGCGAGCTGGCGGAAACGCTGGGGATGGTGCAGCCGTTCCGGTATCGCGGGTATGTGTATGATGAGGAGACGGGGCTGTATTATCTGCGGAGCCGGTATTATAACGCGGAACGGTGCAGGTTTGTAAATAGTGATTCTCTCATTTGCGAATTAATTGCAATCGGTGCACATAATACCTATTCGTATTGTGGCAACAATCCTATTCTGCGCTCTGATGTTAGTGGAAGTGCGTGGTGGCATTGGGTTGTTGGGGTTGCTGTAGTTGCAGTATGCGCTGTAGCGGTTGTCGCTACTGCTGGTGGAGTAGGTGCGGGTCTGCTTGCAGTCACATCGGTTGCAAACGGCTTGTTTGCCTCGACAACTGCATCGACAGTCGCTGCTGGAGCTTTTGTTGGTTCAGCAACTGCCCTAGGTGTTTCTATGATATACGCAGGAATGAATTCATCTTCTTTTGAAGAGTTTGCAGAGTATGGCGATTGGTATGTTGTGGGGAGCACGGCGTTGGGAGGAATATGCGGAGGTGCGGCATCTGGAATCAGTAAGGCCCGATTTGAAAGACGTTATCAATTTGGCACAAGAGCACCTGATAAGCGTTGTGATCAGCCTACTCCGAATTCTGTGTATTATCAAATAAATAGTGAAGGAGAAGGAATTAAATCTACCACTTATTATGATGATCACGGACGAATGTGGTATCGCTATGATTATCTGGGAGCGGCTCATAGAAATACGTTGCCTCATGTGCATAAGTATATTTATCATATCGGTGGTCGCATTGAGGAAAGAACGTATGATCTTAACTGGAATCTGATAGATATTCGATGGAAGTAAAACTTGTTTCAGCAAGCAGGTGTATTATTAAAGCCTGCAAAGAAAAAGTCAAGCCCCAAATGGGACTTGCTGCAAGGAAATTTGGCAGAAGGTGGGGAGAAAGAAGTGCAGCACAAATAAGCCACCACAAAGTGCCGGCTTAAAAAGAGAAAAAAGGA
>ENA-USUJ01001767-USUJ01001767.1-human-gut-metagenome-genome-assembly--contig:-NODE-1767-length-17610-cov-14.030742_pt1 | contig 17610 bp, 20 predicted proteins | sample MGYA00250061_ERZ773398 | MGnify/ENA primary metagenome ERZ773398 (study PRJEB29103, sample SAMN06111992) | human gut metagenome | biome: human gut; feature: ankylosing spondylitis patient; material... | reverse complement strand
ACATGCCATAAGTTAGTTGACGCTAACCACCTATATATAGTTTGATTGTCAAACTTTAACGCGGTGAAGTGAGAGTGTGTACATTGTTAAAAATTTAACACTTGACACTTTATTGCGGTGAAGTGCTGACAAATATAAAAAAAGAGCCTATATAGTATTAGGCTCTTTTCTGTGCATACTGTTTATTATGTTAAACTGTCAAGATTCTGCTGTATTCTAATTGTAATTCCGATTTTATCACAATCACTTATATCGTTATCGTAAAACAATAACGCGCTGACCGCTACTAACATTCCTTCAATTCTGCATAATTCTAATGTATCAACTTTCTCGCTCTCGCCTTTTTCACTTGCAATATCTTTTTCAATATCTGCGATAACGGTTTCCCATACTTCTTTCTTCATTCCTTGTCACCTCTTTCTATTTTTTTTATTGCATGTTCTCCATATCCTACAATTTTACAGATCTGCGGACGTGTCAATTCGTTATCGTCTCTTGCGAAATCAACAAATCCGCGAATTGCTTTCACTGATCGCTCTCTCTTCTCTTTGATACATGACTTCGTTCCTTCATACATCAGTGCTCCGATTCCTTTGATGTAATTATCTGTTTTTTTATACATGTCGATTTCCTCCTAATAACTCCGGTTCGGGTCGTATAACACTGCGCTCCACTTATTTGCAACATAATCTCTTTCCATGTAATCATAATCAATGCCAACTAATTCAATGCTTTTTCCATTTGTATAGATGCCTGTGTGACCGGATCTCCATAGGATCATCCCATTTAATGGCGCTCCATTCCATCTGCTATATTTTGCTAGATACTGACTAGTGCCTATGCCGTGATTTCCCGGACTAGCGATCCCATATGCATAATTAACTAAGTAACTACAATCTCCAACTCTCTGTCCGATATCTTTCAGAGCCTTGTTGAAATAACTTTCCGTCCATATTCCCGGATAACTCGCTTTTAATGACCTCGCCAACGCTTCGGTAGCAATCTGCCCTGCTCCGCCATACCAATACTTATAACCTGACAAGGATCTTGCCCTATTGACAATCTCGCTTTGCGACGTGCTAGGGCTTTGCCAGTAAAACGCTGATTCTCCCCATATACCGGGAACCATACGGAATGCAAACGTCGATCCGGTCTGACTTCCGGAGATACTCGCGTTCAATGCTAGCTGTCTGATTCTGTCCGGGTCTGACATCATCATGTTGTAAGTATTTTGACTTATGAATGGCTTTGTTGTCAATATCATCGACCAATAGGAGTTGTCAAGCGTTCGGTTATACAGTCCATATGCAACATAAGCCCTATTTGCCGACCCGATCTCCGATCTCCATAGCGATTCATAGCTTGATACCGCGCTTTTGAACCTCCCGGAACTATCACAGTCCGCAAAGCCGAATACTTCCGTGATATTAGCGTCTGGTAATTCCCTGTGATAATTCACTACAAAACGGTATATGGTTCCGTCTTTGTATTTGAACGGACTAGATATATATGCCACGTCAGATAGAAATTCTATTTTTTCATCATCATCATTGTAATAATAGTACCATCCGCGCCCTTTGTAGTCGATCACCCAAAAATTAGGCATATCGCCCTTTCCGCCAGATGGAATATTCGGGTCCGCATTTCCTTGCCCTAACGCAGTTGTGCGACTCGCCCAGTAGCGATTTTGCCAGTTGATAATATATCCGCGTTTTCGCATCTTCTTGCCTCCTTTTAGTTTATTATATCACATTTCTTTGCTTTTGTCAATAAAAAAGAGCTACTTATTTTCTAAGTAGCTCCTTGTCAATATTGTTTTTTTTAACTATTTGACTGTAATTTCCATAGTTCCAAACTTTGAGTTGTCAAGATGAGACGTTCCGGTAATTGTGATTTTTGCCGCAGTTTCATCTTCTGCCACATACAGAGTTCCGGTGTCCTTGTCGATCCTTGTCTTATTAGACTTATTTCCTTCGATACTGTATTTTACAAAGCAATCTGCGAGTTTGCCTGCCATTGGGGTAACTTCTGCGAGTCCCACGACAAGGAACTTTCCTCTTGCACATTCTTTTGCGGCTTTTTCATCCTTTAGATGGAGAGTCACACTGTCGACTCCGATGTCTTTAGGTTCAACAAACGCGAGTGCATTGGATGCATACGAGAAGTTGACCATCTTCCAGTTATGGAGCCACTTTTTATCTTCCAAGTTTTCTCCATTCTCCCAGTTTTTAATGATTGGAAAGCCTTTAGCCGGGTGGATTCTAAACCAGTCAACATCGGTATACACACCGAATACCCGATTATCAGCGAGACCCTGCGAATCGGTGACGATCATCTGACCCTTCTCAAACAGGTCAATATAGCTTCGGTTGAACGCCCACGCTAAGTTATAGTTATTCTGTACGGCGACAACATCACCCGCCATAATCATAATGGCATCTTCCGACGCTGTTTTTGTGCTTAAATGCTGAACATTGTAATCTCTTCTCCTTCTGAATGATAAGTCTCTTGAAATAACATCCAAATTCTTTGAGAACTCCAACGCAGTAGGGGAATCAACCGGGCGAGTCATTGGTACAACGCGAATGTTACCTCCTTCGATGACACCGTCGATCGCCGCCATAATTTCCTCTTTATCATCCTCCTCCATGTCGTTATACATGCGGGTCATAACAGTTGTGAAAAAGCTGTCGAACTGCGATTCCGATTCAAACGCCGCAAGTAATAACTGCATGTTGATAGTCACGACGTATTTTTTTCGCAGGCAGTTGCATAAAAACTGTACCTTAACTCTCGGAGGTGCAGATTTAAAGAAACTCTCCGGCGTGCTAGACATCTCATATGCGAGCGGAATGAACTGATCTACTGCGACTTCTGTCACATACTGATCGCCATCTGCTGACATCGGAGTGGGATCTCGATATAATTTTCTGAATGGATTACTAGCGGTATATACCTTTTTAATTAAAAGATTGCACATAAGATTCCGCATATTGTCAATATATGCGTTCTGGATCTGCGTCGGTGCGTCAAGTAATGCCGCCGCCATTGCCTTAAAGGTTTTTGAGTCCACGATCGGGAATTCATACCCATACATGCCGCCTGTCTGTGCATTGACGGCATTCACGATTGCTACATAATCGTAGTTTGTTGCCATTTTTATAGTCCTCCTTAATTAGATAGATAGGTAAAATTTACAACCATTGTATCGATTGTTACTTCTTTTGGTTGCGGGTTGTGTACGAATACTTTAAATAATACTGTGTGAGTGTTCGAACTTGAATCCTGTACTGTATCTTCTAAATATATTACTTCTCCCATCAACTGATATGGAATTGGTTCCGCTCCGCGGACACTAACAGACAGAATTCCAGCAAATCCCAGACATGAAGGGATTGTATATTTTTGAGTCTGGAACGTCCCCACGTCATTCGCGGCAAGAGTCAAGTTCCCTTCGCTTTTATCAAGGCTTGCTTTGCCTGCTTTTATAGTTGGAATTTTTACTTCTGATATCTTACTATCAACATACCCCTTATTTGCCGCGGAATCGTTCGTTACCGGAGTACTAAGTCCTGTTATTTTTTCGGGGGAAATCTTGACTGCCGGCGGCTTTCCAGATGCTTCTCTCACTGTAATGCCCGTGGAATCCATCCGTAAACCTATTTTTTCATTATCATCCTCAGTTTTCCCAGCAATGGTTATTCCGATTACACCCGGCATTAAAGCTATATCAGTCGATTGATTGACAGTAGTCCCGCCGGTCGTTCCTTCTGCTTTTGCGTTGATTTTAATTCCTGGGACAATATTCGATTCGCCCTGTTCAAATTTTCCGACATGTATTTCCGCCGAAGAAGGAATACCACTGATGCTCCCAGTTGTATTTATAAGTAGTTTATGATCTCCAATATTTACATCTTTTGTCGCTCCGCTGTACGGGACTAAATTGCTTGTGTCTACACTAGGGATTTCTGCGATTTTTGCATCCACATATTTCTTAGTGGCGGCGTGTTCATCCATTGTAGGGTCTCCGATAGATAACGTAACTGAATCACCAGTGCTACCTTCAAATCTAAGGTTATTTTCTGTAGTGGTAACTCTGTCGGCTTGTATGGAAGTAGCCCGTCCAGCGTAAGAAGCACTTATGCCTTTCGCAGTAAGACTATGTTCTCCCAAATCGACTGCCTTATTAGCTCCCGTGTATGGTACGAATTGCGACACATCCGGAATGTCACTTGCCTTTGCTAATCCCGTAATATTTGCAACCTTTGTTGTCGTATCTAATACAGACACTCCATCGACCTGCACATCATCAACTTTTCCGGCGTTCTTAATATCTTCCTTTAACTGCGCGATGTCTCCATCCTGTACTTTCTGACTTGCTTCTAGGTTTGTTACTCTTCCTGCGACGCTGTTTACTTCGTCCCCTAATTCGGAAATTGAATTTTTCGTGTCTGAAATTTCTTTGTCAAGAGCAACATCTTTCTCTTTAAGCTTTGCGATCTCGTCATCCTGTAAATGCTGAGACAGCTCAAGATCGCCTAATCGCTTTTCATGATCGTGATTCTGCTCGGAGAGTGCGGGGACTGTTCGCTCCACAAGCTCCTTGTCAGCATCTGTAAAAGCATTTGTATTTGCGTTGCTTTCGTAGCTGGATTTGATCGCCACTGCTGTAAGTTCCGCAATCTTATCCTTGTTTACAATGCTTTTCCCGTCAAGAGTAACGTCTTTCACGTTGTTTACTTCTGCACCTTCTGCGATCCCCGCAAGCTTTTCTTTTTCTGCGTCGGTAAATGCATTGGTGTCTGCGTTGCTTTCATAACTCGCTTTTATAATTTCTTTTGTGATTTTTGCGGTTTTATCTGCCAGATCTAAGACGGTTACACCATCAACCGTAACATTTTCAACCGCGTTTACTTGTGCTCCATCCTCGATTCCGTCAAGTTTTGCCTTGTCGGCATCCGTGAATGGATTTACATCCGGATTGCTTTCATACCAATTTTTGATATCTTCCGGTGTGATTGTGATCGTAGCGATTCGCGTATCTTCGTTGAGAACAGTGGAGCCATTAAACACAACGTCGATAATTTTGTTTATTTCCGCCCCCGCCTCGATTCCCGCGAGCTTTTCCACTGCCGCATTGTCATAATTATTGTCCGTATGAACATAATTTTCATCAGCGACATAGTGATTCTCCGGTAAATACTTGTCAAGATATTTTTTTATGATTTCTTCCGTGAAATACCCGAATTTATCTGTGATTTGCTTAATTGCATCCGAGGTCAAAACGATTTTTCCGTTCTGGATCGGTTGTAAAACTCCGTCTAAAATCCATCCGTCAACAAGCCCGTGTGCCACAATCCAGTCAATGAGCTGTGTTCTCAGTTTCATTATCATGGCTTCGTAATGATCCAACGGGGGCGAGTTTGTCATTCTCGCCCCTGCGGAACCATTGATTCTTGTGGCGGTTTCATCAGACGGGATCACTTCTGTGTTGTACCTTGTTTTTGCGCGCTCCTGTTCTGCGCGGATCTGTTCAACATGGTCCCAGTCAAACGCCATATTTTTCACCTTTACCTTTCTGAAAGCTTATCGGTCAACTTTGTGATAGCAATTTCAAGTGAGTTAATAGCCGCTTTCATGCTGTCCGTTTCCTCTTTGTGCGCATCGTTCTGCTTTATCATATACCAGAACATAGCGCCGCACATACAGATTGGAAACCCCACTGTGCTAATCAGAGTTGTTACATCGTTAATAGTCACAATTTAGGATCACCATCCTTTCTTAAAATATCCAAGCCAGTTACACACATTGAAATGAAAACGGGTCAAACCTCCTTTCATTTTTTTTTGTTTTATAATAAACAGAGACGGGGATCTCTGTCTACTTCACAAATGCGTTGTAATCGTTGAATTTCGGAGCTTCGTACTCTTCATCCTTTTTGGGCGGAGGAAGTGTCGGATCGGTCAATCGCATAATAAGTGCCATATTTGTTTTATTTACGTCCACGTTCTGCTGTGTCAATCTGCGGTTTTCTTCTCTCGCATCTTCCAAACTCTTGTTTAGATTCTGCTCTTCAAGATCGGACTCGTCGCGATACTTCGAAACCTGCTCCATGACCTCGGGGTTTGAATCTCCCCAGTGCGCTGTAATATATTCCCACGCTTCTTTTTTCATGAATCATCAACTCCTTTAATTATATCTTACACTATCTTGCACCAAAAGTCAAGCACTATTTGAAAAACTTTACTCCGTTTTCAAAGTCCGTGATTTCCACACTTACGTTCTCCCCATCAATCGGGAATACTGGATTTCCGCCCATAATAAGCGCCCCACATCCACCGATTGTGACAATTACTGAATCCCCGCTTTCGTCAACCGCCCCGCGCGTGACCGTAACGGTAGCCGGAAACGCCGCCGCGCCTTCATAAATAGACCCAACGCCTACAATTTTTGTGATAAACCCGTCGTTCGTTCCAGTCATTGACTGAATTAAAAAAGTTATCCATTCATCCGGTGATAATAAGCATGATTGCGTGGCATCAACTAATACCCAGTGCTCCTGTGTGGTTGTTGGCGGGGTGAATCTTTTCGCCGGAATTAAAACACTCTGTCGCTTTGACGGTTTGATTGCGATAATCATTGTGTCGGGGTCGAACCATCCGCAAGGAATCATGCCAAACGAATGCATCTCTTCTCTTAACTGGATATCAGCTTCGTTTCGCTCCATTCCTTCCTTTTTTATTTGACTTAAATAGTCAGTTCTCTGCTCCGCTTGCATCCGGAACAATGGCGCCTGCTCCGGTGTGATATCCGGCAAATCATTTTTCGGTAGCTGTGGAGTAGCAAACAACCTTTCCCAACTGTTACTCATCTCTTAAATCCTCCCTTTCTTCATCTTCAAGACGGACAGTCTCGAAACAAATTGATAACTGTTTGACGAAAACCAAAAAGAAATTCGTTGTCGGAATTTGTGCAATTAGCTCATCTGCGAGCTTGTTTAAGTTATCGCCCTGTCTATGAGTGATTTCCGTCCAGTGCGTAACTGTGTCTTGGTCTCTCGATCCTGCCTCTCCCTGTGTCGTGTCCGTGTTTACACTTTGATTCGTTGTATTATTGGTCGTTCCTTCGCTAGTTCCGGACGTTTTTCCGTTATCCTCATATTCATCACTTCCGGCACTGTGGGTATTTGACGTATCGGAATGAGATCCGTGGCGGACAGCATCCGCTTGCGAGTCGATAAACTCCACATCCGGATTGCTGTCAAGATTGTACGGGATTACTCCGCCGGAATAATTGGACTCTGGATAGTTAAATGCGAAGGTACGATCCTTATTATCAGTCGTTCCACTTGCGGTAACATCGGTCGTTGATTCATCACTGCCGGAATGTGTAAGATTTGAAGTTCCGGACGTTTTCCCAGTGGTTTTACCTGCGAAAATGTTTTCCAAAACTTCCTTTACGCCCCGCGTTAAATCTGCTTTTGTGTTTTCATCAAGACTGAAAGTTCCATCGTGCGTGACGGTCTGATCTTTATAGTTATCAAAGAACCACTTTTCCGTTTTGCGTTCCGCCCACATTTCAAGCTCCTGCTTATAGATGGGATAATTGATCGCCAAACGACGTTTCCAATACACAAGAAATTTCTTTTCACTATCACAAAGCCTGTCAAGTATGAAGAAATCATTTAATGCTTTCTGTGTTGATTCATCAACATCTGTACCATTGTATACATACGCGGTTCCGTGTTTTAGGATAAGTTCTCCAAATGTAATTTCGTGCGCTAAAATCGGATCAGCGTCATATCTCCACGCATAAAAAGGATCATACATTACTCTTCGTCCCCTCCTTCCTTTTCTTTCTGCGGTTTATTATCCACTTCATTGATTTTATTTCCGTTCGCGTCATAGTCGGCAACAATGGAATCGAAATTATCAAGATCTACTTTAACTCCTTTCAATCCCATAACTTTTAACTGTTTGATTGCCTTTTTCCGCATTTGGAGCGCATTGTTAAGAACTAAATCGACATTCTGTCTCGACTGGATAAGTTCAATCGGTGTAACTCCGCTCTTTTTGTCAACTTCATTGTTTGCCCGGATTCCGATCGACTGTAAGAAATCAGCGTGAATCTTGTTATATGCTTCATAGAGAGTTTTTAATTCTTCTGATGCTCCCGGCGTATTCATAAGATTGATATTTTCTCCGCTTTTGTAAAGTTCATCATATCGTACAACCCACGGAACGCCGACACGCGCCGCGTTGCGCTCTTTCAAAATCTGTTTTTCCTGCTCTTTTGAGCACACAATTACTGTTGTACCCATGATATTTTGAATACACGCATTGATCGACGCTTCAATGATGCTGAGTTTTTCTGCATAATAAAGTACAGATAGAAATGGCGGTGCACTTAATACGGAATCATATACAAGTACGCACATTTTTTCTGAGATTTCTTTCTTTTCTGTTAAATCATCATCATCTTCCAGGACAAGACTTGCTCCGTAGGATACGCCGGAAAAATCTGTTAGATTCGTTCTGTTTGGATATCCATAGAACGACGAATTATCATTTCCGGAAACTCTGAACAGTCTCCACTTGAGTTCACCGCTTTCTTTCCCAAACTCAAAAAATCGTTTAGAAGATAGTTCCTCTCTTGAGATTCTGCGAAACGCCGCCATTCCGTCAAATAAAATAGCGCGCTCGATAAGATTTGTGTCAATCGCGGCATCTTTTGCGGTCACTGTCCACTTAAACCGTGAAATCCACTCGCGACAAAGATTGTTAAAAATGACAGCGTCACCTTTTCGCTTTAATGCCATTGCCTTGCGATAGGTTCCGTCACGTTTTCGGCTTGAATAAAGCATTAAAACATCGTTTAAATAATCGTAGCATTGCATTGCTATACCTCCTGTTTTTTCTTTTATTTTGCCAGATAGAACGACTTTTGTCAAGTCGGTCTATCTGGATTATTCGCGAAAAGATTCTGATCGGGGCGTTTATTCCAGAGAAAAACTCCGTTTTCTAGGACTGCCGCCGCATTACGGACTACACGCATTGGATAATATTCATGTTTTAAAACAACGGTTTCCGCCTTAATAAAGTTTACATTTTCCTTCACGCGGATATTATCCCACGTTAAAGGCTTGTAAAGTCCGTCATACCCATATCGACGGAAGTAATTCTTTAGGCGTTCGCGATCCTTTGCGGAAGTATTGACGATATAAACACCGAACGTATTTGGTCTAAACGTCGCGACGTTCAGATCCGGAATAAATGAAGTATACGGCGCTTTCATTTCCTGCTGTGCAAACCCGGCGTTGATCTGATTTTCCGCCTGTTCAAGCGACTGTTGCCTAAACTGTCGGCTGTAGTAGTCAGCTTGAACATCAATACCGAAACTCGCGAGGTCAGCGGCGGCATTTACGGCGGATCGGGCGTTTTCAATTCCTTCACTTCCGCCAGAAAATAGATTTCGAAGAGACACACCGCTCGAAGCTACTTTTCCCGCCGAAAGTCCTAAATTTGCCGCCGTTTGAGCACCGCGAACTAAGAAACGCTCCGTCTGAACTAGATTAGCTTTATCGTTCTGTGCAACCGCTCTCTCCTGCGTCTGCTGTGCAAACGCGTTATTGATTTGATTCCACATACTGCCGGACGCGCCCTGCATTACAACCGCTTTTTTTAACCACGGCATACCGGAAACCGTTTTGTCGTACGGGTATTTATGTTCCTTGATTTTTTTAAATCTTGCAAGCGGAGACCCGCCCGGAGTTGGAATCGCCCACGTTAAAACGGTATTGTCCGCAACATCGTAGAACTTTTCAATATCCATATTGCCAGTAGAACAGGAAAACAGAATAATTTCGCCGAATAAGTAGTCTGCTTTCCGCGGATATGTTGTAATGTCCGGAGATACCGGACATTTTGTTTCTTTCACCACGTTGCGAAAATCATTTAAAATTCCATTCGCCGTTACACTTGCGGACAAATATCCGCGAGGAATGCTATAAGAATCCTGTAACTCAAGTTGTCCGGCAGAATATAATACGCTTAAACCATTTTGCACAGTCGGATTAGAACTATCAAAGAAGCCATAGTCGACAACTTCTAACGTATCTGTCAATATACCATCTTCCGAAGGTGTCTGTAGTGTCATGTTGGTTTTGTGTTGTACGGTAATAATCTGCGGAATTGCGGTACTTTGCCCGGTAGAAATTTGAGCGACCAAAGCAGGAATCTCATTTTCATTCGTATACTGAGTTAAATCAGCGGCAGAAACGATAATATCATAATTTCCGGAAACGCTCCAACCGGGTTCGATATATCCGGTGCTTTTTACCTCTAATGGTTCAAGTAATCCAATGTTTGTAGGATATAGATTGTAAGTCGTTGCATCTTCGCTCTCGGTGATATGTCCCGCGATCTTGAAACCACTTTCGATGCTGAGTTCATCTGCCGCGCCGCATGTTGTCCAGTAGTCCATAGCAAGATACAACTCCGTGACATTCCTCGCCCGCGGGCGCATCCCTGTGACGAAATAGTATGCGACAAATAATTTTTTCCCTTCATGCGGGGCGTTCCATGGATCGTGTTGATTCCCGGAAATGTCTACAAAATCAACGTCTCCGGGATATCCGGTTCTAGTAATTCGGATATAGTCTACTTCCTCCCATGAGTAAAACGGCCCTTTCGGACCCTTCGACCCAGTTTTATTCGGATCGTTCTGCTGAGTGCCTTTAATATCCTTAACAGATCCCTGTAATCGAATGGAAGTAATACCTTCCATTGGTTCCCGATCAAGAGCAATTCCGTCTAACTGAATATATGACGATTCTCCCAAAAACTCATCAGAATTTAACACATCTCGCGAATAAGGGCGGTTGAAGTAATCGAATCCAGTCCGTTTCCATGCTGTAATATTATAATAGTTTGCCATCTATTGCCCTCCCGACAATCATCCTATAAATAACAACTGGTAAATTACGTATGCTAATACTCCAAACATAATTAAACACCCGATAATCGCGATCGTTGAACATATGAGATTTATTCCTTTTTGTGACTGAATAAGGTCATCAATTTCATCCGCATAAAAACCTTCATGCTCAAGCATTATTCGCAAGCTCTTTTCCTGTTTTTTAGTCATGTTTGTGTACCCTCCTCAACGAACAGCAAGCCTTTAAGTCTGTAGCGTTTGTAAATCGCGTTCTTCCACTGGTTGAAAATATTCCGTACTCATCTGATGCAAACAAACATCCGTCTACCTTGAAAATTCCCGTCTGAATATATCCATCTGCATTGAAATAATACCAATTATCGTCGATTGAATAGAAACCGGATTTATAGTATTCTCCCGGATTCCACCCGATTGCGTACCACCATCCGACGTTATCTTTATGCCATCCCGGCGCGTGGTCTGAGTCTCGCGTTGAGTATACAATTCCCGGAAGAACATAACATTTTGTAAACTTTCCGCTTGTAAATGTTCGATTTGTGCAAAAATCCCACTTTAAACCGCGCATTTCCGCAACGTGTCCATCTTCGTCTATAATAATCCCACAATGCCCGGAACGCCACGCAACACTTCCGGGAATGTATTTACCATACTTCAACGGCGCGACTTCTTCAAATTTGCTTGCAAACTGAGACGTTCCGATGTCGTTAATTCCATAAGCATAACAGACAAGTCCGCTACAATCGCAAACATATTTCCCACTGCCAACATCCTTTAGCGCCGCTTCATAATACTCCGTATTCCATACAGAAGGGTTATTTAATTTAAGTCTTTTCGCTAACTCCACTGTCGGAACCTGTCTTTTTCCTCCATACCAGTAAACACTATGTTTCCCTAGCCATAATGCACGGTTAATTATTTCCTGTACTGTCATTTTTATAAATCCCTCCCATCTAACGGAAAATCGTGAAGATAGTAACTGTCAATAACGCTATTAACAACCTCCGCGAGTTCACATTTAAACATTTCAGTAGACATCACTTTTTTGTAGAGCTCCTCTCTCTCCATCCCTAAAATACGGGCGGCAATACACAAATCATTTAATTTTTTCGTTTTGTCAGCCGTCATATGTCTTTTCCTCCTTTTTTTAAATAATAAGAAAAGAGAAGGAATTGGTACACCGAAAAACTTTGAACATACCGTTCATCACTGCCGTGATTACAAGCGTCGGCGGCGATTAGCCGTGCATCCGAATACTCCATACTTGCGATTTTCGCGAATACCTTTGATTCCTCCTCTTAAACATAATATATCATATTTTAACTTATTTGTCAAGTATTATTTATTTTTCTTTTTACTCTTCTGTTCTGGAAGTGACTTATAAGTACGATATAGTACACGATTTCGGTCTTTATTTCGAAAAATACGGAAATCATATCCCGGAACTAGCGCTTTAAGTTCATCTCCCAATACTGAAATTTTGCGTCGCGTATCAAAATAAAGGCAATCCGCATTGACCGACCCATGCTTGAGATCTCCGTAAATGTGATACATGAGTTTTAACACGTTGAGACATTGGTATGAACGAATTGCACACATGAGTAACTGATGATTTTGAAATTCATTCACGGCGTAAGCTTCACACTCTCCGACATCGCTAAAATCAACACGCTCCAAATATGGGCGGTCTGCGATTCCATAATGAGTATATTTTATCAATGCTTTGCTCTCTTTCGTGCGATACGCAAGATCGTGCAATCGTTTCCCCATCTCTGAACCGACTTTACAGGATGACGATCCAATATACACAAATTCCGTCCACATCCCGTAATGCTCTTGACAAAACCTAACAAGATCTCCGGTGCAAAGAGCACCTTGTGTTAGAACATCGCTATAGTTAATATACCAGTCCACAAGTCCTGTATTAACTTCTGTGTGAAATTCGTTGTCTTGTAGCTTTGGGTCTCTCGGATAAAATGTGTTTCCGGTCGGAAGTTTTTCATTGTTTAAGATACATGGGTATGACGCGCGAAAGTCAACTCCATACCAAAAGGTCTCACGACTCTTTATATTCTCATAATCTTCCACACTGGGGAATGGCACGTTTGCAAAACGCTCCGCGACTGTAATAGTCGCAGGTTGCAAATAGTCTATCGTACATTTAGCACCCGGATATCGGTTTTTCTGAACTCGCTCAAATGTCCGATAAAATTCCGGCATATAATCATAATCAAATTCCGGTTCTTTTTTCAACATCCGAACCATTGACGGGGCGTTTCTTGGAATATCTTCTTGCGTCTCCGGCGGTTTGCGGCGAATGACTTTATCACGAAATAAGATTGCGTTTAGATTATAATGTTCATTTGGTGTGTCCTTAATTTCTTCAATTAACTTATAAAAATCCGCATCGTCAAGAAAAACGTCGCGATCTGGCGCGTTATTCACCAAACTTGATAATGTGACTCCATCACTTGTTTTAAAATCGTCTAATCTGGTATACCATGCGGTATGTTTTACTGGTTTTCCACAAAATTCTGTAAGTGGACGCAAATGTTCATTATTCTCACAATCTACAATAATGATGCTATCTATCGTCCACGCGCGAGTGACTACAGTATAAAATTCACGATTTCCGACAAAATCTCCGTTACGGACTAGAAAATAAAGTTTCTGCGATCTATCAACCTCCGAACCTTGATATCGCGTTGCTGTCCCCACGTTTGCAAGTTGAAAATAGCCAACATTTTCATGCGGAACTTGCGCTTGTGGAATGATAGGATATTTATAAGGATCTTTAATTTCTTCTTTCCTTGCTATAGATCCTTTTGGCAAGAGATCCGCTAGATAATCATGGTACAAATCATTGTCGCGGAAAAGCTCAAGTTCTAGGTCATTGCTATGACAGATGTAAACGTCATTATGCGAGAAGTTAAGTTCACTGTATTTTATATGTGGAAAAAACTTATTATCAAGTAAGAAGCGGTTCTCTTTTTCGTTTACAGACTCATAAAGCATATAATAATATTTTTCTGTTTTTTCATCTCTTGCGCGGTATGTTTTTGATAATTCCCGGCAAATAGAACGCGGATCTTGTTTTAGTTCTTTGAATTTTGCTAGTAAGTATTCGCCACCGATTTTCGTGAGCATTTGATTTTCATCGGTTGTAACAATAATATTTTTCTTTCCTACATTATCTTCTATCCATTCAATAACACGCGTATCGGTTTGAAGAATTTCGTCAATTACAATATTGCTAAAACTACATTCTTTTTGGTCTACAAAAAAACGACCATTGTCGGTAGTGAACAATCCGCCCGCGATCGTATCGCAGTAACACCCATATCTTGAGAAAGCATCACGTTTTAATTTATTTGTTGAAGTAAAACGCCCGTATTCCACACCGTTTCGTTTAAAAAAGTTGTCAATATTACTACTCTTTGCACTCCCTGCGATCCCGGTAATGATTTTAATTTTACTAGGATCTAGCATATCTTTGTCTGAAATTTTAAAAAAACCACACATAATTATCTCTTCTTTGCCCGATATCGTCTAGTTTCCGCGTAATCCTCTGGCAGTTCTTGAACTTTATCCCACTCATTTGCATATACGAAAAACAATTTACTTTCCCCCATTGGATCAACAAAAATAGCGTTATTGGTAACAGCCGGAAGGACGCCCCGTAAGAAGCTAAGTTTTGTCATTCGTTTCCCATCAACCGCGCTTTCCGCAATTCTTGACAATGAGATTCTTTCCGGGGTTTCCCATAATAAATGGGAATTTTCATACAGGAAACCGCCCCTTTTCCGCTCTACTGGATCGTTTCGAATAGGCGCAGGAACATCCCACCATCTAATAACAGGTAACGCGACTGGTGTAAAAATATCCGGGTAAAGTTCTTCGTAAGTAGGTTCTTTTTTATCCTTCTTTTGTGACTTTATTCCATACATTTTCCTCGCATACATTGCCGGAGTCATGTATCTAAGTGCTAATTTATCCGCGTCTGTAAGCCCATGTCCTAATATTTTTTCCAGAGATTTCTCACGTCTTGCATGTTGCTTTTCTGTAAGTCCCTGCGCTTTAAACACCTGTTTAGGAGTGTAATCTAAAAGCGCCATTTTTTCTGACTTTGTTAAACGCTTCGTTCCTTTTAACTCGCGGTATGCCTGAATCTTTTTGGCTGTTTTTCGCGCCTCTGAAGAAAACTTAATATTCGCTTTCGATACTGCTTTCCCTTTTGATTTTAAGATTTTCTCCGCTTCTCTTATTATTTTTTGTAAATCATTGTTCATCATATCAAGCCACCTCGCAAACTTAGATACTCAAAAAATAATCCCTTTGATTCCTGCGACTGAAACGTCATGTTTCCACTACTATACACTTCTTCCAAAATCGTTTCCCATTCCCCGCTTGGGTCGTATGTTGTAAGCTCTGTGTGGTTTGAAACATCATTGCAAATACACAAAACGCGACGATCGCGTTCAATCTTTGATACATGGAAGCCGTGACTTGTTTCAAATATTCCTAGCGTAAATTCACGCACCGCTAACTGAATCTTGCAATTTCGGAAGTCAAGCGAACATGGAACGATAAACGCGCGATTATCAAGAAACATATTGTTCTGTGCGGATTCATAATAAGATTTTCCAGAGACAGAGTTTTTCATCACCGAACCCATGATCGACTCATCAACTTCTCTCGCGGCGCGTTTGTTGTTGATAATCTCAACATAGATTCCGTTCTGGCAAGTGCGCTTTGTATCATTTCGAACGAAATTATTCACGCCCAAGTCGTTAAAGATCCAATTATCACGCTCCGAAGTATTAGCGATGAAAATTATGTGGGTTAAAGGAACTGCATTTTCCCATCCTCGCGCAACCGTTTGCCAAATCTCAAAGATTCGCGACATAGCAGAGCGGGCGGGTTTTCCCAACATTAAGAGACGTTCTCCGCGCTGAACTGCTTCATCCATGCAAATATTAGCACAACGAATAAATTTGTAAGTATCCTTAACTTTAGCACTCATACTAATCGGAGCGCAGTAACAGAAATCCTGTCCGTCAACTCGCATAACCTCCGGGGTATATTCAATTTTCCTTTTCTTAAACTTCTTTATAATCCCGTCCGCATCATCAACTGTGAAGATTTTTGATTCCCACCACTTTTCCAAGTAGCCATCCTTCATATCTTCCTTAGTTCTGGTTAAAAGACAGGCACGGTATTTACATTCATTGAAAAGTTCAATAAAATTTATACCGTGCCCGACTGTTTTTCCTGCGGTTCGGTTTCCAAAAGAGATCGCGATTTGGGCATTTCCTTCAATTTTTCCGGTTTCCTGGTTAATGTGTGTTAAGGCTTTATTTAACTCAACTGGTTTATAATAGCCGTTTACGATCATTTGAAAAACAAACCTCCTATTCAGTTTTTTTACTTATCCCATGACGCCTTTTCACTGCCCTGTTTTACCCATTCATCGCTACCGGAAGTATTCGACTCTTTCTTAGACTCGCAAAATTCTACAGAACGGGCAACAATCTGCGTATAGGTCTGATTATTGCCATTTTTATCTTTGTAATGATTTACGTTAATTGAACCGATAACGCCGACTCTGGAGCCTTTTCTGAAATACTGTTCTGCGAAATCTGCCTGTTTGTCAAACGCTGTGATCGGAATAAAGTCGGTATCGTCTTTTGTGCGATATACCGCGAGGGCAAATGTTACAATTTTAGTTCCGGTCTTTCCGGTTCTTACTTCCGGATCTTTCGTTAAACGTCCTACTAATGTCACGTTATTCATAAATCTTTCCCTCTTTCTTTGAATTATTTCATGAGTGCCGCGCCTGCGAGCGTTGAGATACGATTACATAAAGATTCTTTTGTTTTCGGGTTCATATGTTCACGCATTGCACACTCCTTTAAAAGACCGATTCTCGCCCGGAGGAGCATCTCTGCTTCATTGTCGCTCTTTCCGCCGTATGCATCAAATCTTCCGGAAAAGCTATCAACTTCCGATCCTGCCATTTCTAAATATTCTTTCTTTGTCATATTGTGACTCCTTTCTTATATGCCCTAACTGAATTAGGTTTTATTTATCTTACAAGTATATATTAGCACATTTTAATAAAAAAAGCAAGAGTTTTCAATAAAAAAAATAAAAAAATATTTTAATGTTTCCCATTGACTTTTAAGCCGGAATTTGCTATAATAAAGACAGTTAAAGAAAACTAATAACTTAATTTATGGAGGTATTAAGATGGAGAAAAAGATGGAGAGAAAAGAACGCTATATTAAATTGATGGAAAATGCAATGAAGGACTATGAGAAAGATAAAAATCCGGAGTCTAGTGAAGTGGTTTCTGCATACAAACGCGGTTATTACTTAGGATTCTTGCACGGAATATCAAGAGCATGCTTCAAAGATGATTTACTGACAGCGGATGACACATTTGATATCATGAGCGCGGAGGGTGAATTATATATGAAATATATCCACGAAGATTGAAAAAAGCCCCGGGAATTCCGGGGTATTTTTTTTGCGTAACTACATGAATACATGTTCATATGTTCATATGTTCATATGTATCCACTCTCACTTCACCGCGTTAAAGTTTGACAATCAAACTATATATAGGTGGTTAGCGTCAACTAACTTATGGCATGT
>ENA-USUJ01001754-USUJ01001754.1-human-gut-metagenome-genome-assembly--contig:-NODE-1754-length-17671-cov-11.400989_pt1 | contig 17671 bp, 16 predicted proteins | sample MGYA00250061_ERZ773398 | MGnify/ENA primary metagenome ERZ773398 (study PRJEB29103, sample SAMN06111992) | human gut metagenome | biome: human gut; feature: ankylosing spondylitis patient; material... | reverse complement strand
GTACATAATCAAAAACTTTCAAAGGTAGTAGAGCAGTTAAATCTTCTCAATTCCAGCATAATAGATTTAGCTAAAGCTAATGAAGTTACAGCAGAAGATGCAACAAATATTACTCAGGTTGTATGTGATATTTCTGAAAAATGTCAGGCAATCAGCGGCAGTCTTGAAGTCTTTTCGGATTTTATCAAAGATTACAATAATAGCAACGAAGAAATCTCAGATATAGCAGGCCAGACCAATTTATTAAGCCTAAACGCTTCAATAGAGGCGGCGAGGGCAGGAGATGCAGGCAGGGGTTTTGCAGTGGTAGCTTCAAGTATCAGAGATCTGTCAGACAACACAAAGAAGTTAATTGAGCAAAATAAGGCACAGTCAGTTGATACAATTCCGAAGATAGAGGCTAGTGTAAGGTCAATATCTGAGTTGATTGAGAGTATTGAGGAAATGAGTAGCAAGATAACAAATATAGCAGCTACTACAGAAGAAATATCAGCTCAGAGTGAAAGTATACAGACTATGAGTGATGAAATCCAGGTAGCTGTAGAGGATCTTTAGAATGTGCAAGCTGGCAGGATAAAGGACTTGAATTGGTGATATATAGAAAAAGCAGGAAAGCACAACACTTTCCTGCTAAATTTCTTTTAAGCCACCTCAATCGCAAGCTATACGATTATTACAAGATATTAATAATAAGCTAAAATAGACAAACTATATACCGTAACAAAGTCAGATGACGGTGTGTTGCATATATGGCGTTATATTCGTTATTGATAAAAATAATGGTACACATATCCGGCTGTGATGTTATAATTGTAATAGATTCACGAACAGGAGCAGTTTACAGATGGACAGTTGCGAATATTGCGATACACAAATAGATTATCACGAAGTGATAGAGTGCATTACATGTGCACTTGATGCCAAAGACCCATATACGGCGGGACATTCAAAGCGAGTCAGTGATATGGCGACGAAAGTATGTGAACTGATTGGACTTAAGAAAGAAGATATACAGAAAATACACATAGCAGCCCATTTACATGATATAGGTAAAATCGGAGTCCCGGATGCTGTACTTAATAAAGAAGGAAAACTTACCGATGAAGAGTGGGAATATATCAGGAAACATCCACAGATTGGTGCAGATATTCTCAGTAAATCACATCATTTAAGTGAACTTAAGAATATAGTGCTATGTCATCATGAACGCTATGACGGACATGGCTATCCTAACGGATATGCCAAAACAGAGATACCGGTGGGCGCAAGAATCATTGCCATATGTGATTCCATAGACGCCATGACCTCGACCAGAAGTTACCGTAAAGCACATGATTTTGATTATTGTTATTCGGAGATAGAGAAAAATCTCGGTAAGATGTATGACCCTATTATAGGAAAGTACGTTCTTGAACATTGGGAAGAAGTTATTTCTGTTGTTAAGAATAAACATTGTACTGAATAAAATACAATATTTTTTTAGAAAACTATTGCAATCCCTCGTATATCTGATATACTATTTTTAGATAAAGAAATACTTTATTTATTTTGGTTGAATTTTTGATAATATTTAGGCAAACTTATCGAAAGATAAGGACGCAAAGCCAAGGGCCTCTACCTTATATGGTGTGGCAGCCGGTTGCTATCGTAAGATATTGACAGCATCCGGTAACGGGTGCTTTTTTAATAACTAAACAATGGGCAAACTTATCGAAAGGTAAGGACGCAAAGCCAAGGGCCTTAAGCTTGGGAGAGCATGGCAGCCGGTTGCAAGGAATGAATCCTCTTTTTAGTCAAAGCTCATTAGTTTAGGTTATAGGGAGGAATTTTTTATGAAGAAATTTTTAAAAGCAGTTAAATTATTTGGAATTGCAGCTACAGCATCATTTGCCGTACTTGCAGTGGTATATTTCTTTGAGACAAGAACAGTAGCAGGAAGCAGCGAATATAAAGCTGTTGCCGTTGATTATACAGAAGTAGCTTCAGTTAAAGAAACAGAAGCCGCTACAACAGTTAAGACTGTTGAAGAAACCAAGACTGAGACAATTAAAGAGACAGTTAAAGAAGTTGTTACAGAAGAAGTAACAGAAGCACAGACAGAGCCGGCTACAGTTAAAGCAACAGAGCCGCAGACAGCAGCACCTGCAGTTAAGGCTGAGCCACAGACAACACCGGCACCGGCAGCACTTGCAGTTAAGGCTGAGCCACAGACAGCAGCACCTGCAGCGCAGACATCACTTACAAATGTTGTTTACAAGGATGCAGAAGGTAGTTCACATAATTATGCATCACTTGACGAAGCTAAGGCTTCAATCAAAGTCGCTACTCTTTCAGACAGCGAAGCTAAGGCGGCAGCTAAGGCTAACAAGACAGCATATGCATCTCAGGCATCAGAAGTTGTTAACCTTATTAATGAATACAGAACAGCTAACGGACTTGCAAAACTTACCGTTAACGACACACTCTCAACAGCAGCAATGCACAGGGCAGCAGAAAGCGCTTATGCTGATTGGAACATGACAGCTATGGAGGGTGGAGCTAAGAGACATATCAGACCTAATTTCACAAAAGCAAGCACAATTGCTTCAGAGTATGGCATTGGTGGTAACTTTGGTGAGAATTTCGGAAGATGGCAGGCATCTCCTTCAGAGATTATCGCTCAGTGGAAATCATCTTCATCTCACAATGCACTTCTCCTTTCAGGAAGCTATACTAAAGTTGGTATCGGAGTTGCTCAGGATTCACTTGGTGCTTACTATTGGGTAGCACTTTTCAACTAATACCAATACAGATTATTAAAAAGCCAAATTCATTCAACCAAAAATAATATCAAAACATTTCCCGGATGATCCCTCCCGTTCATCCGGGAAAATGTTTTATGTCAATTTATGTCGAAATGTGAAAGCAAATGTAGATGAATGATGCCTTGTAAAATATTGTGCGATGATATCATAATATATTATGATTCAAGTAGTTTGCGATGTGCCTGTTTGTATTATAATATATTGTCAGGCGCGGAGATATTTAATGGAGGAAAATTTTATAATGGATAATATGGTGCAGGATGAAGAAGGAGAAGAAGGGCGGACAGTTATAGACTGGGATTATATTAATGGAAAAGTATTGAAAAGCCTAGTCCATGCATATATGGCAATATATTACATTGTGCTGGACACGGACGAATATGCAATGATATATCCGACATGCAATATTTTTGGTACAATGGACAAATTTACGGACAAGCTGATTGAGAAACTTGAGGATGGGACGATAGATCCGGCATGCCATGATATCGCGGTTAAGAATCTTGATATTAATAATATAAAACATAAACTGGATTCCGGCGAATGTGTTGAATGCAGATATAGAAGAAAATCAGATAAAGCGAAATACGAATGGTGCCTGATATCGGTAATGCCTGCCGAAAGTGAGCATGGCGTTACAAAAACAGCAACAATGACGATAAGGAATATTGATGTCTTTGTAAGGCAGGAAGAAATACAGAAAAAGAGATTTGAATATGAAGCCAAGAGAGCATATCGGGCGAATAAAGCCAAAAGGGAATTTTTATCAAGAGTGTCCCACGATATAAGGACACCGATGAATTCTATTATCGGTATGACAGCGATTGCCAAACTGCATATTAATGACACGGAACGGGTAAGTGGATACCTTAATAAAATAACTATAGCTGGCAGGCATCTTCTGGGTATCATCAACGAGGTTCTTGACATTTCCAAGATAGAAAGCGGACATCTGTCGCTGACAGAGAATGAATTTAATATTGCAGATGCTGTTAATGAAGTGATAATGATGTTTGAAGGTGAGAGGGAAAGACAAAGAGCATCGTTGCAGATTGGTGATATACATATAAAACATGCTAAAGTAGTTGGTGATGAACGCAGATTTCAACGGATATTGGTAAATCTGCTGGGAAATGCATTTAAGTTTACTCCTCCTACCGGGAAAATAGATTTTAATATGACTGAGACAGTGCCAGGCATAAGTGGATTGGCGGAATATCACATTGTAATTAAAGATAACGGAATAGGGATGGAAAGACATTTCATCAATAAGATTTTTGAACCTTTTTCAAGAGCTGATAATCAGAATACACAGGGAATTGAGGGTTGCGGACTGGGAATGATGATTTCAAGAAACATTGCCAGAATGATGAATGGGGATATTGAAGTTGAAAGTGATATAGGCAAGGGAACAACGTTCAGAATTAAATTAAAATTCAGGGTAACATCGGATGATAACAATGACGAGCATAATCAGGCAATGAAAATAGAAGCATACAAGAAACTTAATTACAACGGCAAAAAAATCCTTTTAGTGGAAGATAATGAGTTTAATGCGGAGGTAATGAAAGAACTTTTGACGGAAGTTGGATTGGATGTGGAGGTTGCACCGAACGGAAGAAATGGCATAGCAAGACTTAAAGAACGTGAGGCAGGGTATTACAGCATAGTTTTTATGGACATAAGGATGCCGGGAATCGACGGATATGAGACAACAAGGCGGATAAGGAGGCACTCAAGAGATGATCTGAAGAAAATACCCATTATTGCGATGACTGCCGAGGCATTCTCGAATGATGTAAAAATGGCAGTTGATGCCGGAATGAATGGGCATATAGCCAAACCTGTTGACCTGGACTGCCTGAAAGATGTCCTTGATGACTGGCTTTGAAATAATAATATTGTGTATACAAAATCTATAAAATATAGTACAATATATGAAAATAACTCACAGGAGGAGAACTATGGACTATATTTTTTATGGAGTGATTGCAGCGGCTGTTATTTTGTTCCTGATTATTCTTGCAACAGGATATGTAAAGGCATCTCCGGATACGGCATTTATTATTTCAGGATTGCGTAAGAAGCCAAAGGTGCTTATCGGAAAGGCAGGAATTAAGATTCCTTTTTTTGAAAAGAAGGATTCACTTAATCTCCAGCTTATTCCTATTGACGTGAAAACATCAAGTGCAGTTCCGACAGCAGATTATATCAATATTAATGTTGATGCGGCTGTTAATGTCAAGATAAGTGATCAGACTGACAGACTTAATCTTGCGGCACAGAATTTTCTTAATAAGCCTGTGGATTACATAGCCAAAGTTGCCAGGGAAGTTCTTGAAGGCAATATGCGTGAAATTGTAGGACGTATGCAGCTTCAGGAGATGGTTTCAGACAGACAGAAGTTTGCTGAACTTGTTAAGCAGAATGCAGAACCTGACCTTGGGGCGATGGGACTTGATATAGTATCATTTAATGTACAGAATTTCGTTGATGACAGTTGTGTTATAGAGAATCTCGGTGTGGATAATATTGTTAAAATCCAGAAAGATGCAGCTATTTCAAGAGCAGAGGCCGAGAAGGAAATAGCCAAGGCTAAGGCGATAGCTAAGAAAGAAGCTAATGATGCCGAAGTTAATTCTGAGACTGAAATAGCTGTAAGACAGAATGAACTTGCAATAAAGAAGGCTGAACTTAAGCAGGAATCGGATGTGAAGCAGGCATCGGCTGATGCAGCTTACAGAATTCAGGAAGAGGAACAGCGTAAAACAATAGAAATCACGACTGCCAATGCCAATCTTGCAAAGCAGGAGAAAGAAATCGAACTGAAGGAGCGTAATGTTAAGATAACGGAGCGTCAGCTTGAAGCGGACATTAAGAAGAAAGCCGAAGCAGAGAAGTTCGCAAGACAGCAGAAAGCCGAAGCGGAACTCTATGAGAGACAGAAAGAAGCTGAAGCCAGAAAGTATGAGATGGAGCAGGAGGCGGAAGCGCTTAAGGCGAAATCAGAAGCAGAAAAATATGCCCGCGAGCAGGAAGCGGAAGGTATACGTGCAAAGGGTCTTGCTGAAGCTGAGGCTATACGTGCCAAAGCGATTGCAGAAGCAGAAGGTATTGAGAAGAAGGCACTTGCCCAGGCTAAGATGACGGATGCATCCATTAAGGAGATGTATTTTAACGTGCTCCCGGAAGTTATTAAGAATGCAGCAACGCCACTTGCCAATGTTGATAGTATAGTTATGTATGGCGATGGTAATTCATCAAGGCTTGTTCAGGATATTATGACAACAGTGTCACAGATTACAGAAGGACTTAAAGGTGCCACTGGTGTAGATATCAAGGAAGTGTTATCGACAAAGGTTAAATCCGACGAGAAACCGGAAACCGGAAATCAACAGAACGATGACTATAGGGAAGTTAAGGCTGAGGAAGACGAGGCAGCGGCATCCGGAGAGGAGAATTTAACAGAGGAAGACTGATATGCAGATAAATTGTTTTGGCGATAGTCTTACAGCAGGAACGGCATGGGGTAACACCATGCCGTATTCTGCTGTATTGGAGAGGCTTACGGGAATTAAGACTAAAAATTACTTGATTTTTCAGAAAGATATACTAAAATATTAATAATTAAGAGAACATTAAAGGTAGGTAATATTTTATGGAAATTTACGAAAATTTGCGGGATCTGGCAATAATTATTGCAGTGGCGGAGGTGTTTGGGCTTATTGCACGTAAGATTAAGCTTCCGCAGGTTGTCGGACAGATAATAGCGGGTCTTCTAATCGGACCATGTGTATTAGGATGGGCAGGCAACACTGAATATATTAAGATTTTTGCTGAAGTCGGCGTTGTGCTTATTATGTTTTCAGCAGGACTCGGTACCAATCTTAAGACACTCGTTAAGACCGGCCCGGTGGCACTCCTTATGGCAACAATGGGCGTGTTGGTACCTATGGTGCTTGGTACAATTATTACAATGGCATTCTATGGATTTGATCCAATCGGAAGCCAGGGATTCTATAAAGCACTTTTCATTGGTGTAATCATGACGGCAACATCGGTTGGAATTACTGTCCAGACACTGAAAGAGCTCGGAAAGATTAAGACGGAGCTGGGAACAACAATAGTCAGTGCAGCTATTATAGATGATGTACTTGGAATTATAGTACTTACTGTTGTGATTGGCGTAGCCGGAGGAACCGGAACCGGTGTCGGAGAAATTCTTCTTAAGACATTGCTGTTCTTTGTCGCAGCAGCGGTTGTAGGATTTGGACTTTATAAATTGTTTTCATTTCTCGATAAGAGATACCCTCATATGAGACGTATAACTATATTTAGTATCGCTCTCTGCTTTGCACTTGCATATGTTGCCGAGAAATATTTCGGAATAGCAGATATTACAGGTGCTTATGTAGCAGGTGTAATTCTTTGCAATATTAATGACTCCAATTATGTTGACAGAAGAGTCAACATAAGTTCATATATGTTTTTTGGACCTATTTTCTTTGCAAGCATCGGACTTAAGACTGATGTGTCGGGAATGACATGGGGACTTTTGGCATTCTCAGTTGCGTTTGTATTAGTTGCGTTGGTGGGAAAAATTATCGGATGCGGACTTGCAGCTAAAGTTACCAGACACACATGGAAAGAGTCACTCATATGTGGAGTAGGAATGATGACGAGAGGCGAGGTTGCACTTATCGTAGCGCAGAAAGGCCTGGATGCGGGACTTATTACGGCGGAGGATTTCACACCTGTAATTCTTCTTATAATTACGTCGTCAGTTATTGTTCCTATCCTTTTAAAAGTTCTTTTTAAGAACAAAAAAGGGCTTTCGGAAGCAAAGATGGCCGAAATAACAAATAATTAATTGACAACTGTTTTCAATGTGCTACAATAATCCCTAAGGGATTAGTAAAATACAGATATTGAAGGTGTAATATGAGAAAGATGGTTTTATCACTGCTTGTACATAATAGGGCAGGAGTTACCAGCCGGATTGCAGGGTTATTCAGCAGACGCGGCTATAATATGGACAGTATTACAGGAGGCGTTACGGAAGACCCGGATATCACCAGAGTGACAGTTGTGGTTCATGGAGAGGAAGCGGTACTTGAGCAGGTTACCAAACAGCTTTCCAAGCTTGAGGACGTTATAGAGATAGAAGAACTTGAGCCGGGAACATCAGTGTGCCGTGAGCTTATTCTTGTAAGAGTGGCGGTCAATGAGATTCAGAGACCGGAAGTGGTATCAGTAGCAGATATATTCAGGGCAAATGTCGTCGATGTTGCTAAGAATTCACTTATGATTGAACTCACAGGCGATGCATCCAAGCTTGATGCATTCCTTGAATTACTTACAGGATATGAGATACTCGGAATAGCCAGAACCGGACTTACGGGATTGTGCAGAGGAAGTGTGGTAAGAAAATAAGTTTTTTATTGGCAATGCCAATTAAAATATATGATTTTTTCAGGAGGATAAAAACAATGGCAGCAAAAATTTTCTATCAGGAAGATTGCAATCTTTCATTACTTGAAGGAAAGAAGATAGCTATTATCGGCTACGGAAGTCAGGGACATGCTCATGCATTGAACCTTAAGGATTCAGGATGTGATGTCATCGTCGGTCTTTACGAAGGCAGTAAGTCATGGGCTAAAGCAGAAGCTCAGGGACTTAAAGTATATACAGCAGCAGAGGCAGCTAAGCAGGCTGATATTATTATGATTCTTATCAATGATGAGAAGCAGGCAGCAATGTATAAGAAAGATATCGAACCGAACCTTGAGCCTGGTAACATGCTTATGTTCGCTCATGGTTTTGCTATTCATTTCGGACAGATTATACCGCCTAAGGATGTCGATGTAACAATGATCGCACCTAAGGGACCTGGACATACAGTAAGAAGCGAATACCTTGCAGGTAAGGGTGTTCCTTGTCTTGTAGCTGTAGAGCAGAATGCAACAGGTAAGGCTCAGGAACTTGCACTTGCATATGCACTTGGTATCGGTGGAGCAAGAGCCGGCGTTCTTGAGACAACATTCAGAACAGAGACAGAGACAGACCTCTTTGGTGAGCAGGCAGTTCTTTGTGGCGGTGTTTGCAAACTTATGCAGACAGGTTTCGAAGTTCTTTGCGAAGCAGGATATGATCCTAGAAATGCTTACTTCGAATGTATCCATGAGATGAAGCTTATCGTTGACCTTATTTACCAGTCAGGTTTTGCAGGAATGAGATATTCTATTTCCAACACAGCAGAATATGGTGATTATGTAACAGGACCTAAGATTATCACAGAAGATACTAAGAAGGCTATGAAGAAAGTCCTTTCTGATATTCAGGATGGTACATTCGCTAAAGACTTCCTTCTTGATATGTCACCGGCAGGCGGACAGGCTCACTTCAGAGCACTCAGAAAGATTGCATCAGAGCATCCGTCAGAGAAGGTTGGTGAAGAAGTTCGTAAGCTTTACAGCTGGAACGATGAAAGCGGAAAGCTTATCAATAACTAATTACGATTTTGTTACCCCGGCGTTGCGCCGGGGTTTTTTTTAAATCATGCAGGAGATATTTATGATCGACGAATTAATTATTAGGACAACAGAGTTTTTCAGAGGAGATGCCAGAAGGATACAGCATTTTATGAAAGTATATACCTATGCGGCACTTATCGGCCGGATGGAAGGACTCGATGATGACACAATGCGTGTGCTTGAAGCGGCAGCGGTTGTACATGATACGGGAATTAAGAAGGCCGAGGAATTGTATGGATATAATAACGGGAAACTGCAGGAACAATACGGCCCGGAGGCTGCGGATGCGTTATTGAAGGAATGTGGATACGGCATGAAGGACAGGGAGAGAGTGTGCTACCTCGTGGCACATCATCATACATATACGGGAATGGATGGCGCGGATTACAGGATACTTGTTGAAGCGGATTTTCTCGTTAATATGTATGAAGATGATGCAGACATTAATGCGGTGCACACCGCTTATGATAAGATTTTTACAACAGAGAGCGGCAAAAGGATATGCCGTACCATGTATGACCTAAATTAGGATATTAAGTTCCGGATTAGCCCGGTTGCTGCTTATGAAGTCGAGAAAATCCCTGACCGGTACGGAAACAGGAGCGCCCTTGCAGATGACGAAGCAGACCTCACGGCGCGGAAGCTTTAATAAGCCTTTCTTATATTCAACCAGGGAGCCCAAGGTGAGTTCATCGCGGATAAATTCCTTAATGATACAACCTATGCCTATTCCGGCTTTGGCAAAATCTATCAATAGATTCATATTATCAACTTCAAGTATATTTTTGCCGGCAAGGAACTCTGCCGGTATGTGACTGTCTACAAATTGTCTTGTTGCATTCATACGGTTTAATAGAATAAGATTGGCAAGCGGGTTGTGTGAACCGAGGTTATCTATGTATCCGGGAGATGCCGCAAAAATATCATGTATATTGCCAAGGGTGTGGCATGTGAAGTCGGAAAGTCCCGGTGTTCCGGCGATTAATCCGATGTCGATGGCATTGTCGCGCAGCATAGTTATTGTGTCATTGCTTGACTGACATTCAATTGAGATATTAATCTGCGGATGCGATGTTGTATATTTTCCAAGGTATGGAAGCAATATATATTTGCATAATGTTGTGCTGGCGCCGATGCGGATATGACCGGTCTGTGGACTGTTGTGCGATGTGACACCATTTTCTCCGGCCTCGATATATTCAAATGCATTTTTGATATTCTCATATAAGATATATCCACTTTCCGTGAGCTGGATTCCCCTCGATGAGCGGATGAAAAGAGTTGTTCCGAGGTTGGTTTCCAGCTTATGGACAGCCTTGCTGACGGCCGGCTGGCTTATATATAATTGTCTGGAAGCTTCAAGTATGCTTCCTGCACGCACAACTGCGAGAAATGCCGTATATAATGGCAGATTATCATTATTCATATACACTCCGTTATATAACTATAAATTATAATAAATATGTTTAATATGTATTTCAATTATATCGCTAAATATGGTAAAATTCAATAAATAATATTTTAGGAGAAATTATACTATGGGAATGACAATGACTCAGAAAATTCTGGCTGCGCATGCAGGTCTTGATTCGGTAGAAGCAGGACAGCTTATAGAAGCCAGACTTGATCTTGTGCTTGGCAACGATATCACATCACCGGTTGCTATTCATGAGATGGATAAGATGAAGGTCGAAGGTGTTTTTGACAAAGACAAAATAGCACTTGTGCCGGATCATTTTGTACCGAATAAGGACATTAAATCGGCAGAACATTGCAAATGTGTAAGAGAATTTGCAAAGAGAAATAAGATTACGAATTATTTTGAAGTGGGACAGATGGGTATCGAACATGCGCTTCTCCCTGAAAAAGGACTTACGGTTGCAGGAGATGTCGTGATAGGCGCGGATTCGCACACATGTACATACGGCGCACTTGGAGCATTCTCTACAGGTGTCGGTTCAACGGACATGGCAGCAGGAATGGCAACGGGACTTGCATGGTTTAAAGTTCCTTCGGCAATTAAGTTTGTACTTACCGGCAAACCTGCCAAGTGGATCAGCGGTAAGGATATCATATTACATATTATCGGTATGATAGGTGTTGACGGAGCTCTTTACAAATCAATGGAATTTGTTGGTGACGGAATACAATATCTTAGCATGGATGACAGATTTACAATAGCTAATATGGCTATCGAGGCCGGCGGAAAGAATGGTATTTTTCCGGTTGATGATCTTGCAGTCGCATATATGAAGGAACATTCAGTTAAAGAATATAAGATATATGAAGCTGATGAGGATGCTGTTTATGATGAGGAATATGTTATTGAGCTTGATAAATTAAAGCCTACCGTGGCATTTCCGCATCTTCCGGAGAATACGCATACAATAGATGAAGTCGGTGATATTGCGATAGACCAGGTTGTTATCGGATCCTGTACTAACGGACGCCTTGACGATTTACGCATCGCGGCAAAGATCCTTGACGGCCATAAAGTTAAAGAAGGCATCAGGACAATAATAATTCCGGCGACTCAGAAGATATATCTTCAGGCGATGGAAGAAGGACTTTTAAAGATATTTATCGAGGCCGGTGCAGTAGTGAGTACACCTACATGCGGACCTTGTCTTGGCGGATACATGGGAATTCTGGCCGAGGGCGAAAGATGTGTGTCAACAACGAACCGTAATTTCGTAGGAAGAATGGGACATGTTAATTCAGAAGTATATCTTGCAAGTCCTGCAGTGGCTGCAGCAAGCGCAATAACAGGTAAAATCAGTTCACCTGAGGAGGTAATGTAATGAAAGCACATGGTAGAGTTTTCAGATATGGAGATAATGTTGATACGGATGTAATTATTCCGGCAAGATATCTTAATTCATCGGATCCGGCAGAACTTGCCACACACTGTATGGAAGATATTGATAAAGACTTTGTAAAAAAAGTACAAAAAGGCGACATAATAGTAGCAGATAAGAACTTTGGATGCGGTTCATCCAGAGAACATGCACCGATTGCCATTAAGGCAGCGGGTGTAAGCTGTGTAATAGCAGAGACCTTTGCACGTATTTTCTACAGAAATGCGATCAATATAGGACTCCCGATTATTGAATGTCCGGAAGCTTCCAAAGGAATCGAGGCCGGGGATGAGATAGAGGTGGATTTCGACAGCGGTATGATATATAATCTCACCAGGAATACACAGTTCAAGGGACAGGCGTTCCCTGAATTCATGCAGAAAATCATTGCTGCAGAGGGCCTTGTGAATTATATTAATAATAAGAACAATTAACAAATCATAGGATATAGTGGGTGAAAAAGATGGTTGTTGGCATTTGTCAGACAGATGTTGTAATGGGCGATACGAAATACAACCTTATCGCAGCAGAGGATTATATCCACCAATGCAGCGATAAGGGTGTTGAACTTGCCTTGTTTCCTGAGATGAGCATGACCGGATTTGGACTTGATCCTGAGAATGTTGCTGAGAAATACGGAAACGGCATTACAGTACATACAATGACTCGATTTGCCATGCAATACGGTATTGCGCTTGGCTTTGGATATACGGCCTGCTCGGCCGGCAAATATACCAACAGATATGTTGTGGTGGATAGTAATGGCAGAATTATAAGCGATTATGCCAAAATTCATCCGTTTTCATACTCAGGAGAGAACCTTAAGTATTCTGCCGGTAATTCGCTGTCCCAATTTGAATTTGACGGAACCGTAATCAGCACATTTATATGTTACGATTTACGCTTTCCGGAGATATTTCAGGTGGTGTCGGATGAGACGGAAGTGATTGTCGTGGCAGCTAACTGGCCTGCATCAAGGCGGGATGACTGGAAACTGCTTTTAAGAGCGAGAGCGCTTGAGAACCAGTCATATGTTCTGGGAATCAACAGATATGGCTGGGCAGGAGAACTGTACTATTCCGGAGATTCCATGGTTGTCAGCCCTAAGGGTGAGATGCTGAATGTTTTGTCGGACGGACCCGGAATTATAATAGAAGATATCGATATCAGCGCTGTGCGTGAATACAGAGCCGGATTTCCGGTGAAGAGCGACAGAAGGCCTGAATTGTACCGATATTTATATTAAATGAAAAGGGAATGCATGTTTTTGATTATCAGAAACGGCATTCCCTTATTTTTGATGAAATTCGTATGGAATTATATATTGACGCATATGAAATAGCGGATATGTTTTCCGGATAATTTTCCGGATAATTAATGGTACATCCCGCGGCATGCAATATGTCAGCAGCTTTATTATATGCTATTGCGGCTTCGACAGCAGTCGGATATGTACCTACGACATAGTCGCCGTTTATGTGAATCTTGACCTTGTAATAATCACGACCGTTCTTGATATAATGAAATACACCGTGGTATGGGTTTATGATAATGATATTGCCGTAACGGTAGTCGGTCCGGTCACCGTTGGCAAATAAGTAATCGCGTCCGCATACGGAATGTTCACGTATACCGTAACGCGAAAGAATATTGACCTGCATGCCGTAATCGGCAACGAAGAGGTGGCCTCCGCGACGCATTATAGAGTGTGTTGTGTAATAGAATAGATCATCAACACTGAACTTCAGAAAATCTGTTTCTTCTATATAATATGTAAAATAATTCTTCGACAGGTAAACAGGCGTTTTGAAATAAATCTTATTATCCCTGTAATTTATAAGTACGACATATTTGCGGAATGGAATGTTAAGATTGTGCATAGCATAATCATCAATACCATATCCGGAATTCATAATCTGACCGGCTTCGGTATATACGGCACCGGCAGTGCTGATGTCATCATAGCTTCCGAGACTTATATGCCGGCCGCCTATGGTAATGCTTACACGGTAATATGTGGAACCGTCTTTGCGCTTCGTTGTATATACACCTGCGGGATTCGGCATATAAGTCTCCTTTCCGATAAGATACAATCATTATAACCGAAAATGTAAGAAAGTTCAATCTCTTACATTTTGCGTTTTTAACAGATTGAAAAAGCATACGAAAATGCATCTGAATTGTGCCTGTTCCCCACTTTTCAAGCTTTTTTACCGGCAAAAATGGGATTTGAATGATAACATTAACTAAATAAGAATCATTCTCAGGACTTGGAAAATAAAAGTAAAGCGACAACATGCACGAAAATATTATAAAATCAAATGGAAATATATGCACTTTTATAAAATAAATTTTTACGAAAACGGTATCAAGGCAAAAAGTAACAAAAATCGGCGGTTTGATTGACAACAAATTGAAGGCTGGAAGATAATGGCAACATGCTTTTGAAAGCAAACAAAAATTTTGAAGCGAGGTAAATATGTCCGGTATGAATTCAAAGCTGTCAGTGATAATTGCTGCAGTAATGGTTTTTGCTGGTGTGACAACGGAAGGTTTTACCGGAGCGGCCCACAGTAATACGGAGCCGCAGGTTGTCGCTGAGGCAGAAATTGATGATATAAGCGAACCGGTTGAAGAAGTTGTCGAGGTACGGGATGAATACATATTCCGTGTAATGTCTGCATCGCCTGCAATTGAAGATATGACAATGGCCGATAATACACAGGAAGAAACACAGACTACAGAGACTCAGACGGAAACCGAAACAGAAACCGAAACGGAAACTGAAACAGAGACGGTACAGGCAATGGTTGTGCCTTGTACGGATAATGATTATAATAATTTTCTCAGAATAGTTGAGGCGGAAGCTACCGGTGGAGATATTAAATCCAAGATACTTGTAGCGGATGTAATTATCAACAGAGTAAGGAGAAAAGATTTTCCGAATACAATAACGGATGTGATCTTTCAGGGAAACGGGCAGCAGTTCCAGCCTGTTATGGACGGAAGGTTCTACACTGTAAATGTTACGGAATCAACGGTAGAGGCTGTTGACAGAGCTCTTTACGGAGAAGATTATTCACAGGGAGCCACTTTTTTTGCGGCCAAAGCGAGTGCCGGAGCGGGAAGCTGGCATGCAAGCGCATTAACAAGGCTTTTCGAATATGGCGGTCACGTATATTTCATCAATTAAAACAAAACTCCTGTATTCTTAAAAATGATTTTAAGAATTATGGGAGTTTTTTGATTATTTATGTGTATGATGCTTGTATTTTGATATTGAGTTATGGTAATATAGATACAATTAAGAATTTGATGAAAAAGGTGGTACTCACAGATGGATCTTTATTACAGAAGTACAAGAAGCGATGATGTCAGAGTTACGGCTTCGCAGGCTATTCTTAAAGGACTTGCGGATGACGGCGGATTATATGTACCGGAGAGTATTCCGGCACTTGATGCCAGCTTTGAAGAATTATCGGGAATGGATTACAGACAGGTTGCTTATGAAGTTATGAAGCTTTTCCTTACGGATTTCACTGAAGAGGAACTTAAGGCCTGCATCAATAAAGCATATGATTCCAAGTTTGATACAGATGAGATAGCACCGCTTGTGAAAGCAGACGGGGCTTATTTCCTTGAACTGTTCCACGGTTCAACAATAGCATTTAAGGATATGGCACTTTCCATATTGCCGCACCTTATGATTACGAGTGCCCGTAAGAATAATATAAAGAATGATATAGTTATCCTCACTGCAACATCAGGAGATACAGGTAAAGCTGCTCTTGCAGGGTTTGCGGATGTTGAGGGAACGAAGATCATAGTATTCTATCCTAAGAATGGTGTAAGCCCTATCCAGGAGAAGCAGATGGTTACGCAGAAGGGTAAGAATACATATGTTGTAGGAATACATGGTAATTTTGATGATGCCCAGACCGGCGTCAAGAATATGTTTGGAGATAAGGTTCTTAATGAAGAACTTAATGCCGGAGGATACCAGTTTTCATCAGCCAATTCCATTAATATCGGAAGGCTTGTTCCGCAGATCGTATATTATGTATATGCATATACGAGACTTCTTGCAGACGGTGAGATATCAAAGGATGAGAAGATCAATATAGTTGTTCCTACAGGTAATTTCGGTAATATACTTGCAGCTTATTTTGCAATGCATATGGGTGTCCCTGTTAATAAGCTTATATGTGCATCCAATGAGAACAAGGTACTCTATGACTTCTTCGCAACAGGAACATATGACAGGAACAGAGAGTTTGTGCTTACATCATCTCCGTCAATGGACATTCTTATATCAAGTAACCTTGAGAGACTTATATATATGATTGCAGGCGATGATGCGGCCAGAAATAAAGAGCTTATGGACAGCCTTAAGACGGAAGGACGTTATAGTATTACACCGCAGATGAGAGAGAAACTTGGTGATTTCTACGGTAATTATGCCAGTGAGAAGGAAACAGCAGATGTCATCAAGGCGATTTATGAGGATACCGGTTATGTAATAGATACACATACAGCTGTTGCAGCATGTGTATATAAGAAATATGTTTCCGATACATCTGATAAGACAGCTACGGTAATAGCATCAACAGCAAGTCCGTTTAAGTTTACGAGAAGTGTTATGGATGCAATCGACAAGGCTAAATACGATTCAATGACGGATTTTGAACTTGTTGATGAACTCAGCAGAATTGCCAATGTAACAGTTCCGCAGGCAATTGAAGACATAAGAACAGCTCCTGTTCTTCATGATACTGTATGTGATAAGACACAGATGAAGGATGTTGTCAAAAAAATACTTAATATTAACTAATCTGACACCTTATTGTCACATTTGTATTTTATATTAGTCATATAGAATACAAATGTGACTTTTTTTAATTTATAAATGTTGAATGGAGGAAATAAATGAGCCGATTATTAATAGTTGATGATGAGGAAAGAATCAGGGTCATACTGAAGAAGTATGCAGAGTTTGAAGGATATGATACGGATGAAGCCGCCAACGGAATGGAGGCTGTGCTCAAAGTACGTGCCAATGATTACGATCTCATCATAATGGATGTTATGATGCCTGAACTGGACGGATTTACAGCATGCCGGGAGATTTTTAAGATAAAACAGATTCCGGTAATCATGTTGTCTGCAAGGGGTGAAGAGTATGATAAAATACATGGATTTGAACTCGGAATAGATGATTACGTGGTAAAACCTTTTTCGCCGAGAGAACTTATGATGAGAGTTAAAGCAGTTTTTGGAAGGCGTGGTAATCCGGCCGCGGATCAGGGTGAAGATGGCAAGGAAATATACAGGATAGACGGACTTGTTATTGATTGCACAGCGCGGACGGTTATGGTCGATGGTGAGCGCGTCAATATGACCCCAAAAGAATATGATTTACTATTTTATATGATACGAAACCGAGGCATAGCTCTTTCAAGGGAAAAACTTATAACTG
>ENA-USUJ01001751-USUJ01001751.1-human-gut-metagenome-genome-assembly--contig:-NODE-1751-length-17691-cov-5.081413_pt1 | contig 17691 bp, 17 predicted proteins | sample MGYA00250061_ERZ773398 | MGnify/ENA primary metagenome ERZ773398 (study PRJEB29103, sample SAMN06111992) | human gut metagenome | biome: human gut; feature: ankylosing spondylitis patient; material... | reverse complement strand
GCTACGAGTTCATCGGCATCAAGGGGCTGACCGGCAAGATGTCCGGCTCCTCCGGGCTGAACCTGACTCCGGACGCCATGCTGAAGCTGTACGAGCCGGAGATCATCCTGTGGCTGTACTCCAAGACCGAGCCGACCAAGGCGTTCGACTTCTGCTTTGACGACGGCATCCTGCGGCAGTATTTCGAGTTTGACCGGATGCTGGAGGAGTACCGCTCCGGCAAGGCGTCCGAGTATACCGTGTCGGTGATGGATAATTGCCTCATCCCCGGACGGACGGTGCAGACCGTGCCGATGTCCCTGCTGGTTCAGCTCGGCTCCATCGTGGACTTCAACCCCGCCATGCTGGAGACCGTGTTTGCCAAGATCGGCACGCCCTATACACGGGAGCAGTTTGCCGACCGGCTGGCGCGCGCACGCTACTGGCTGGAGCAGTGCGCCCCGGAGCAGGTCAACCGCCTGCGCACGACGCGGAATTTCGAGGTGTACGACACGCTGTCGGACGAGGAGAAGGCGGAGATCGCCCGCCTGCACGACTACCTGGCTGCCGGCGGCTACACGCTGGACGAGCTGAACACCGCGCTGTACGCCATCCCGAAGCAGGTGTTCGGGGAGGATAAGTCGGAGAAGGAGCTCAAGACGCTGCAGGGCAGCTTCTTCCGGACGGTTTACCGCCTGCTCATCGACCGCGAGCGCGGACCGCGCCTGTACCTGTTCCTGTATGCCATTGATCCCGCCCGGTACGTGGGACTGCTGGATTTCTCCACGCCGCGCACCGAGGAGGAGGCAGCCGCAGACCGTGCCGCTGCCGAGCAGGCGGCAGCCGCCGCCGAGCCGGAGAAGACCGAGAAGGTGTTCGGTGATCCCGATCCGGTCGAGCCGGTTTCGACCGAGCAGGTGTCGATTGATGAGTTCCACCGGATGGATATGCGCGTGTGCAGGATTCTCAAGTGCCAGGAAATCCGCAAGTCGCACAACTGCTACAAGCTCACGCTGGCGGACGGTATCGGCGAGCGCGTGATCGTGTCCTCCATCAAGCATGACTATACACCGGAGGAGCTGGTGGGCAGGAAAATCATCGTGCTTGCCAACCTGACGCCTGCCCGCATCACGGGCGTGACGTCCGACGGTATGCTGCTGGCGGCGACCAACAACGCCTGCGGATGCCAGGTGATCTTTGTGGACGACAGCGTCCCCGAGGGCACGAAGATTCATTGACCGAGGCACACCCCTTTTGTTCCGAACCCGGAGCCGACACGAAAAAATTTCGCAAGGCTCCGGGATTTTTGTCACATTCCGGATGTTCCGCCTGTCTTTACGGGTGAGAACGCGTTAAGGAGGTTGTCTATGAGGAATGACAGCACCGATACGATCCGCCTGACCGAGCTGTTCTTTGCCCGGGACGAGGAGGCGCTGCGGGAGACGGCGCGGCTGTATGAGCCGCTGTGTATGCACATTGCGCTGAACATTCTGGCGGATCGGCAGGATGCCGAGGAATGCGTCAACGACACGTGGCTCCGCGCCTGGAACCACATCCCGCCCGACCGCCCGCGCTCGATCGCTCACCTTCACGCCGGAGCCGGCCTACGATGCGCTCACGGACGGGCGCTGGCGCTCGGACCGTGACCACGCCGCTGTGCTGCACCGCAACGCCGTCAGCGCCGATTTTCGCGGCACCGGCATGGCGGATCATCTCATGCAGGCGGTCGAGCGGCTCGCGCTGGAGCACGGCGCGCACGCCGTCCGCGTGGACACGCACCGGCACAACGGCGCGCAGAAAAAGCTCCTCGAGCGCCACGGCTACCGCTTTTGCGGCAACATCCTGTGTGATGAGCCTGGACACGATCCGCGCCGTCAGGCGTTTGAGAAGCTGCTGAGGTGAGGTGCGTATGGAGCTGACGAATCCTGCGGACATCCGCGCACTGCTCGCGCGGCATGATTTCCGCTTTTCCAAGTCCATGGGGCAGAATTTTCTGACGGCCGCATGGGTCCCGGCCGACATCGCCGAGGCCTCCGGCGCGGACGCGCACACCGGCGTGCTCGAGGTCGGCCCCGGCATCGGCTGCCTGACCGAGCAGCTCGCGCAGCGCGCGGCCAAGGTCGTCTCGGTCGAGCTGGACGAGCGGCTGCGCCCCGTGCTGGCCGAGACGCTCGCCGCCTATCCGAACGTGGAGCTCGTCTTTGGCGACGTGCTCGCGCTCGATCTGCCGCAGCTGGTGGCCGAGCGCTTCCCTGGCCTGCGCCCGGTCGTGTGCGCAAACCTGCCGTATAATGTCACGACGCCGCTGATCACGGCGTTTCTCACCGCCGGATGCTTCGACACCGTCACGGTCATGATCCAGCGCGAGGCCGCACACCGGCTCTGCGCCCGGCCGGGAACGGCGGACTACGGTCTGCTGACCGTGCTGACCGCGTGGTATGCCGAGCTTGAGCTGCTGTTCGATGTGCCGCCGCACTGCTTCGTCCCCGCACCGAAGGTCACGAGCACCGTCGTGCGGCTGCGTATGCGCAGCGCACCGCCTGCGGACGTGCAGGATGAAGCGCTGCTGTTCGCCATCGTGCGCGCGGCGTTCAGCCAGCGCCGCAAGACGCTCATCAATGCGCTCGCGGCCGGCGTTCCCGGCTGCGACAAGGCGCGCGCCGCCGCGGCGGTCGCCGCCTGCGGCTTCGATGCGCGTGTGCGCGGCGAGACGCTTGACCTCGCGCAGTTTGCCGCGCTGAGCAATGCGCTGCGCGCGGAGCTTGGTTGACATAACAAAAAACGAATCAGGGCATCCCATCACGGGACGCCCTGATTTTTTATAGATGCTGCTCTGGTTCAGTTTACATAAGAAACAGGAACGCGGGCATCTGCGCATACCGCCGGCTGCGCGCGCATACTGTGGTAGCAAACGCAGCAGGAGGGGAGCGCCATGCCATATGAGGACAAAAAGGCCGTGCCGCAGCGCCGGCCGCACGCAGTCACGCTCGACGAGCGCAGCCATCTGACCGTTACGGGAGTGGACGAGGTCGTGCGCTTTGACGATACGGAGGTGTCCATGCGCACGTCGCGCGGGATGCTCACCGTGCACGGCGAGGGGCTGCGCGTCGGCCGGCTTGCAATCGACACGGGGGAGCTTGCAATCGACGGCGCGTTTGACGCGCTCGATTACACGGAGGAGACGGTGTCAGGCGGCGGCTTCTGGTCGCGCCTGTTCGGCGGATGAAGCTGCCGCTGCTCGGTCAGCTTGCGCAGCTCATGCTCGGGCTCGGGCTCGGCGCGGCGCTCGGGCTGGCGTTCGACGTGCTGCGCGTGCCGCGCCGCCATGCGCGCAGCGCGGTTTTCCGCGCGCTGCTCGACGGCGCGTTTTGCCTGCTTGCGCTCGGGACCGTGTTCCTGCTTGGCATGACGGCCGGCGACGGGCAGGTGCGCCTGTTTTTGTTCGCGGCCATCGCCGGCGGCTGGACGTGCTACTTTCTCTGGCTCAGCGGGCACATTTTCCCGCAGCTGGAGCGATCTGGCCGCCTGTGCGCGCGAAAAATGCACCAGATCACGGCTCCGGGAAGAAAATTCATAAAAAAAGTTCTGTTTTTTGCAAAAAAACACTTCCAATCTCGCCGCAGATGTTTTAGAATAGGCTGTATTACTGGACGCAGATACGATCCGGGGGGAGGTACTGCCGACCGTGAAATTCAAGAAGGCAAGCATATTTACCAAACTGGTTATCGCGGCGCTGATGGTGTACGCACTCATCAGTCTGGTCGTGGTACATCAGCGCACGGCACAGCTTCAGGACCGCGCCGCGGCTCTGCAGCAGCAGGTGTCCGAGATGACCCAGTCCAACGCCGAGCTGCAGTATCAGATCGACCACAGCGAGGACGACGACATGATCGAATCGGTCGCGCGCGAAAAGCTCGGTCTGGTCAAGCCCGGTGAAAAGATTTTTTACGACACGAGTGATTGAGCAAGGAGAAACGAACCGTATGCAGGTGGAAGTCGGAGCAGTTGTGGAGGGTACCGTCACCGGTATCACGAAGTTTGGCGCGTTTGTGAGCCTGCCGGACGGCAGGAGCGGTCTGGTGCACATATCCGAGATCGCCAACACCTACGTCAACGACGTCAACGAGTTTTTGAAGCTGGGTGACAAGGTGAAGGTGCGCGTGCTGGCCGTAACGCCGGACGGGAAGATCAACCTGTCCATCAAGAAGGCGGAGCCCGCGCCTGAGCGCCCGAATAACCGCCCGATGAACGGCGGGCGCCCCGGCGGCAATCGCCCCAACAACGGCACACCGCGCGCTCCGCGCCAGAACCGTCCGGCGCAGCCGGCGGGGCAGGTCAGCGGCCCGAGTGGGGACGCGGCGTTTGAAGACCGGCTCAAGCAATTCATGCAGGAGTCGGACAGCCGCATGGCCGGCAACCGCCTCTATAGCGACCGCACGCGCGGCCGCCGCCGCGGCAGCGGCCGCGGCTGAGCGCCCAAACCGCATATCCGAGCAGCAAAAAGCTGCGGCCTGTTGGCCGCAGCTTTTTTTATGTTCCGCTGATGCTCAGCGGCCGCAGATATCTTATCCGAACAAAAAACAGAACCGACCACCGGCACGCACCGTTGGGCTCCGATTGCCCTCAGCTGCGCACGCCGACGCCGGTTCTGCAGCAATGGAAGCGCTTGCAGAAAGGCAAGCATAAATACATAATGAGCATACTTCGTTGCGCTTGCCAAGAAATTCCGCCGAAAAGAAGGAGTTTAGAAATTTAGAAAATGCACCTGCCGCTTGTACGCCAGGTGCGAATGTAGTATCATCGTTTTGCAGGAATCGACTGGATTCCGCACAAATCGGCAGTTTCGTCATCTGCTCTTTCACGGGAGGAGCCAACCATGCAGGTCTACTTGAGTGAACACATCGCGCCGTCGGCGTATGCAAGGCTTGCGCGCCATTTCGAGATCGTGGACAATTTCGACCACCCCGAGCAGCTCGCTGCCATGATCATCCGCCGCGCGGTTGTGCCGCGCTCGGTCATCGCGCGCGCGCCGAACCTGAAGGTCATCGCCATGCATGGCGTCAGCCGCGACACGATCGACACCGAGGCCGCCGCCGAGTACGGCGTGCCGGTGCCGAATGTGCCGGGCCTCGGCGCACCGGCCGTCGCGGAGCTGGCCGTGGCGCAGCTGCTGGCGCTCAACCGGCAGCTGAAATTCGTCAACAACGGCCTGTGCGCCGGGCGCTTCGACCACTTCGGCGCGGAGGAGTTCGTCTGCCACGAGATGACCGGCCGCACGCTCGGCCTCGTCGGCACGGGCAACATTGCCCACCGCGTGGCGGATATCCTGCGCGCGGCATTCGATGTGCGCGTCCTGTGCTGGAATCCGCGCCGCACGGCCGCCGAGTGCGCCGCCTGGGGCTATGAACAGGTCAACACCCTGCCGGAGCTTTTCCGCCGCTCGGACTTCGTGAACGTGAGCATCACGCTCTGCGACGAAACGCGCGATCTCATTGCCGCGCCCGTGTTCGCCGCCGCGAATCCGGACCTGCTACTCGTCAACACCTCGCGCGGCGGCATCGTCAACGAGCACGATCTCTACGTCGCGCTCACCACGGGGCAGATCCGCGCCGCGGCGAGCGACGTGTTCGCGCACGAGCCGCCGGCGAGCGATGATCCGCTCATCCATCTGGACAATTTCATCGCCACCTTCCACATCGGCGGCAGCACATACGAGTCGCTCGAGCGCGTGAGCAACCGCGCCGTGGACTACGTGTTTCAGTACACCGGTGTGCCGGAGCAGAAGGAAGTCATAGGATCCTGACGGGGTCTCCCCGGTGTAAGGGCCGCGGCAGAAAGCCCCGGAGCATTGCTGCTCCGGGGCTGCCTACCGGTTTATCTGCCAAGCGGCATTACTTGATAAAACCATTGCATAAGTTCCTTGAGCCAGTCGAACAGCTTGCTGTAACCCATCTGATCGTTCATCGTATATTCCTCCTTTCACAGATTTTTCTGCCGGGCCGGCCGGCTATGTGTAAAAGCCCCGGAGCATTTCTGCTCCGGGGCGGCTGCAAACCAGATCAGTCGATCGGCATGGTCAGGGAGTTCGCGATCTCCTGCACGATTTTCTGTGCTTCGTACTCCTTGCAGATGCCGAGAATTTTCGCAGTCAGTTCCAGAGCGCCATACAACATAGTCCGTTTACCCCTTTCGTCAGATTTCCAATGCCGCCGCACACATTCGGCGACACCGGATGGTTGATATTACCGGTTACAAGGCCATAATACCTGAAAAACAGGAAAAACGCAACGGACAAATAACGAAGAATGTAACGTTTAGCTGAAATTCGCAACCGTTTGTTATTTTTTTCGTACCACCGGCGGCTGCACCGTTTTCTGTGCGCTTCGATGCTGCGGGCTGCGTAGGGCACGCGGGAAGCATCCGTTTTTCTGACAAAAAAATCCCGGAGCCGAAGCTCCGGGATTTTCCTATGCTGTTTTTACATGGCGAGCCAGTTCGGCAGCGCATCGGAGATCGCATCAACGATCGCCTTCGCCTTCTCTTCACCGCACTTGCCGAGGATATCGGAAGCGATGCCAAGACCAGTCTGAATAAGACCCATGTTACTTTACCCCTTTCATCAGATTTCCAACGCCGTCCCACACAATAGACGACATCGGATGGTTGGTATTGCCGGTTACAAGATGTATTATAGCAAAAAACGGTCAAAACGCAACGGACACATATATGCTATGTGTAACATTATGTAACGTTTTGAGTGAAATTGTTAAGAGCGGCAGCGCAGATTTGTTTTCAAATGCAATATTTGTTGCACAGCCTGACATTTCGACACCTGCATGGGTAAAACCGCACTGGTTGTCCGTTTTCGCGGGTGAAATCGGCGTTATGGAAACCACTTTTCCACATTGCCAACAGAGTTTTCAACATAAATGCAGTGCAATTAACGAAGTTATGTTAACATTGAGCTGATTTCCGCCGCCTGCTCCGGCCTTCACTGCGGCTCTGCAGGTCGGGCACATGTGTCCGCTGCTGCCGCACATTTTCTGCCCGGCGGCCGCCGGCTGCGCGCGCAAAAACCCCGGGAGCACACGGCTCCCGGGGCGGATGGTGATGCAGTTTGCGTGCCGGCTCACTGGCCGATGAGCTGGCAGTAGCGCATGATGATGGCCGAGGCCTGCGCGCGCGTGGCGCTGCCCTGCGGGGCAAGGTAGGTCACGCCGTAGGATTCGACGCCGGAGATCAGGCCGTTGCCGACGGCCCAGTTCATGGCGGCGTAGGCCCAGTTGGCGACGCTGCCGGCGTCGGGGAACTGGCCCAGCGACGTGCCGCCGCCGGTAAACGCGGGCGCGTACTTGGCGGTGTAGCCATAGAGGATGACAGTCATCTGCTCGCGGGTGATGTCAACGTTCGGGGCGAACGTGGTCGCGCTCGTGCCGGCGACGATGTCGTTGGCGTAGGCCCAGGCGACGGCCTCGTAGAACCAGTCGCCGGGTGCAACGTCCGTGAACGGCAGGTAGTAGTTGCCGTAGTCGGTCGTGTCGCCGGAGAGGTTATAGAGGATCTGCACGATCTGGGCGCGCGAGCAGACCGCGTTCGGGGAGAACGTGCCCACGCCGGTGCCGACCATGAGGCTGCGGCGCACGCAGTAGTCAATGCCCTCGTGCGACCAGTCGGCCGGGCCGGCCACGTCACGGAAGCCGTAGCTCGGGCAGCTCGGGCCGCCGGGGCAGACGGTGCTGCTGCCGGTGGGCGGGATGACCTCTTCCTTCGTCTGGCCGCAGATGGTGCAGGTGTAGGTGCGCACGCCGGGGGTGGTGGCGGTCGGCGCCGTGGTCACTTTGCCCGCGTCCCACTTGTGCGTGTGTGCGCCCGTGGCGGGGATGACCTCGGTCTTGACCTCGCCGCAGACGGTGCAGGTATAGGTGCGCACGCCGGGGGCGGTCTCGGTCGGCTCGGTGGTTACCTTGCCGCTGTCCCACTTGTGGCCGAGCGCGGGCTTGCTGTTGCGCTTTTCGGTCGCGCCGCAGCCGCTGCAGGTATAGAGGTCGTAGCCGTCCGCCGTGCAGGTGGGTGCCACGGTCCTGGTGAACTGATAGTCGTGCGCACCCGTTGCGGGGATGGTCTCGGTCCGGGTCGCGCCGCAGACGGCGCAGGTGAACGTGCGCACGCCCGGCTCGTTCTCGGTCGGCTCCGTGGTCACGGTGCCGTTATCCCAGGTGTGCTCGCCGGTGGCGGGGATCTCTTTTGTCGCGGTCACTTCGCCGCAGTTGTCACAGATGGTCTCGGTGCGGCCGGCCTCCCCGCAGGTGGCGGGCACGGTGTTCTCGTGCGTGCCGTAGCCGGTGTGCAGGCACGCGCCCTTGCTGCTGACGGTGTAGCCCTGCCACTTGCCGTCCGCGTCGAGCGTCCAGCCGTAGACTGGGTCGGGGTTATAGTGGATGGTGACGATAGCGGGCTCGAAGCTGTGCGCTTCCGAGTTGCCCGGCTCGACCGTCGGGGGCGCGCCGTAGCAGCGCACGTCCTTCAGCGCGGTGCAGCCGGTGAACGCGTTGTGGCCGACGCTCGTCACGGTGCCGGGCAGCTTCATGTCGGTCAGCGCGGTGCAGCCGCGGAAGCAGTCCTCGGGAATGGCGGTCACGCCCGCAGGGATGGTCACATCCGTCAGCGCGGTGCAGCCGGTGAAGGCGGACGCGCCGATCTCGGTCACCGTCTCAGGGATGGGCGCTGCGGTGAGCGCCTTGCAGCTTTCAAACGCAAGATCGCCGATGGCGGTCACGGTGCCGGTGTATTTGACGTTCAGCAGCTTCGTGCAGTCGGCAAAGCACTTGCCGGGCACGGCCGTGATGGCGGCGGGCAGAGTGGTGTTCGTGAGGCTGGTGCAGGTGTCAAATGCGCCGCGGCCGAGGCTCTGCAGCCCGTCAGGCAGCGTGACGGCGGTGAGGCCGTTGCCCGCGAGGCAGAAGTCACCGATCTCGGTCACGGCCTTGGGGATGGACATACCCGTGAGCTTGGAGCACATGGCGATGCCGTAGCGGCCGATGCGCGTCACGCTGTCCGGCAGCGTGACCTGCGTGGCGGCCGGCAGCAGGAACAGCGCGTAGTTGCTCACGTTTGTCACGCCGTCTTTGATGACAACCTTTTTCAGCTCTCCCTCGAGCTTGAAGTTGCCGAAACTCGTGAGCATACCGAGCGCCTCATAGTTCCACCACGGGGCGAGGTTGCCGTTGGGGAAGTCAAAGTCGGGCATGGCGCCGTTACCGGAGATGGTCAGCGTCTTGCCGCTGATCACGCCTGTGGTGACCTCCCAGTGCAGGCAGTTGTTCTCACCGAAGTCACCCTCCGTGGCGGCGGTGGCGAAGCTGTTGAGAATGGCGTCCGTGTCGAGATCGGGGATCTCAAACTCTTCTTTGAACTGTTCGATCTTCTCCTTGATGAGCCGTTCGGCAACCTCTTTTTTCAGATCGTCGATTTTGCTGGCCGATGCGTTCACGGTCAGGCCGGAGAACAGTCCCACGACCAGAACCAGACACAGTGCCAGCGAGAGCACGCGCTTTTTCATCGTTTCTTCCTCCTTTGTTGTGATGCGTGTGTACAACCGTAATACCTGTCTGTCGTGAATATACCATATAAGCGGGAAAGTGTGCAATGGGGATTTCCAGAAAAAACGTTTTGAGCGTTACATTTTGTTGCGTTTGTGTAAATAAAATGTGCATTTTTTCGCGCCCATGCGCGCACGACCCGTTGCAAAAGCGGGGCGCGTCCTGTATACTTGCTGTGTAGACATATTTCCCCGTATGTCCATTCCAGGAGGGAGGAACCATATGAAAAAACGAGTGTTGTCGCTGCTGCTGTGCTTTGTGCTCGCAGCCGGATTGCTGAGCGTGTGCGCCCCGCCGGCGCAGGCGGGCACGATCGCGGGTGCGTTTGAGCAGTTCATCAAACAGCCCGGCCAGATCAAAAATCTCTTCGGCAATGAGGTCGCCCATGGCGATTGCGGCCCCGCCGGGGATGAGGCCAGCGTACATTATAAAATTTACGAAGTCACGAACCCCACGGTCGTGCAGGACAACCCCTTCCTGCAGCAGATCTGGCAGATCCACGACTATCGCGAGGACGCGCAGTATTACGGCGTGTATATCTTCGGCGACGGCCCGATGGCGGACTACGCGGTCAAGGGTCAGAAAGCCCCGTGGATGGGCAACGTGGAGGTCACGGAGTATAACGACAAGGGGCAGAAGCTCGGCACGACCGTCGTGGAAAACCTCGGCGAGGACTATCTCGTCCTGGCCTACATCGCCGGTGCGACGGATGAGGAGTGGAACGGCCGCACGGAGCACTACACCGGTGTGACGAACGTCGGCAACTGCGCCTTCAAGGACTGCCAGTACCTGACGTGCATGTTCCTCAATGACGACATTACCACCATCGGTGACCATGCGTTTTATGCGGACGAGTACCTCTCGGCCATCAACATGCCGCGCGATCTTGAGCTCATCGACAAGTACGCCTTCTACGGCTGCGACACGCTCACCTTCGTGCGCGCGGGTGCCTGCAGCCGCCTGCGCCGCATCGAGGACCATGCGTTCTACAGCTGCACCATGCTCGCCGAGCTGCGCCTGCCGAACGGCCTGACGTACATCGGCCCGTGGGCCTTTGCCTGGGACCGCATCCTCGGTCAGGAGGACACGACGCTCGGCCTGCCATCGAGCCTGCAGACGATCGGCACGGGCGCGTTCGCGTTCGTCAACCACCACAAGAACCTCAACATTCCGGCCAACGTCACGAGCATCGGTGACTACGCGTTCATGTGCGATTATTATATGAACAACCTCACCTTCAGCCCCGGTGACAAGCCCCTCACGATCGGCAAGGCCGCGTTCTTCGGCGACAACCATATGAAGACCGTCGACCTCTCCAACCGCGTCGCGCAGATCGACAAGTGCGCCTTTGCCGGCTGCGAGATGCTCGAGGAAGCCTACTTCGGAGACAGGATCGACACGATCCAGGACCGTGCCTTCACGAGCCTGGATAATGCCATGAAGATCCTCGTCGAGGGCGTGCTCAACGGCATTCTCCGTCCGGACGATACTGACCAGAACGCCGATCAGGCCGGTGACATCAGCACGGCCTTCAATATGATCGCGAAGGTCACGAAGCTCAAGCGCGCCGTCTTCAAAAACGACCCCGCCAAGAGCATCTACGGCGCGGCGGATTCCAACCGTTCCTTCCCGGATGACTGCGTGGTCTACTATCCGCAGGGTAGCCATACCTGGGCCGCCGAGCTCAAGGACGACGGCACGTGGCAGGGCTACCAGACCGGTCTCTGGCACGGTGACCACATCGCCCAGTTCGCCGACACGGTCGTCGCCCCCACCTGCACGGAGCAGGGCTATACGCACCACGTCTGCACGGTGAAGGACTGCCCCTATGACCCCGTGGACGACACGTTCGTTTCCGCCACCGACCACACCTGGGTCAAGACGCAGACGAACCCGCCCACCTGCACCGCGCAGGGCACGGCGTTTTATAAATGCTCGGCCTGCGGCGCGACCCGCACCGAGAAGATCGCGGCCCTCGGCCATGACCTGAGCCGCTGCGACCTCGTCCCGGACGCCACGTGCACGCAGCCCGGCCGCGCCGTCGGCACCTGCGCGCGCTGCGGCGTGAAGATCGATGAGGTCATTCCCGCCAAGGGCCATGACTACAGTTATAAATCCGCCTCCAGCACCGAGCCGACCTGCACCGAGTCCGGCCGCTATAAGGGCACCTGCCCGGTGTGCGGTAAGGATTATAACGACACCATCCCCGCCCTCGGCCACGACTGGGGCGAGTGGGTCGTCACGCAGGAGCCGACGTACACGACCACCGGCTACCGCTATCACCTCTGCGCCCGCTGCAACACGCGCGAGGGCGAGGACATCCCGAAGCTGCATACCCACACGTGGGATGCCGGTGTCGTGACGCAAAAGCCCACCGCGACGGAGCCCGGCGTCAAGACCTTCACCTGCACCATCTGCGGCGAGACCAAAACGGAGCCCATCCCCGCCACCGGCGTGCCGGATGTCTGCCCCGGCGGCCCGACCTGCCCGGGCTACGCCTTCCGCGACATGCCCGTGCCCACCGATTGGGCGCATGAGGGCCTGGATTACTGCATCTATCATGGCTATATTGCAGGCACCTCGGCCAGCACCGTCTCGCCGAACGGCGTGTGCACGCGTGCCCAGCTCGTGAGCATCCTCTACCGCGTGCAGGGCGAGCCCACGACCGTCAAAGGCTATGAGCTTTCGAAGCTCCGCGCCCCGTTTAACGACGTGCCGCGCGGCCAGTGGTATACCGATGCCATCTGGTGGGCGAAGCTCACGGGTGTCGTCTCCGGCACGAGCGCCACGACCTTTGACCCGGAAGGGGAGATCACGCGCGAGCAGCTCGCCGTCATCCTTTATAACTACACGAAACAGTTTGCGCCCGGCAGCCTCACGGCGACCGGCTCGCTCGCCGGCTTCCCGGATGCGGCCAGCGTCTCGTCCTGGGCGCGTACGGAGATGGCCTGGGCCGTCGGCAACGGCCTCATCTCCGGCACCGGCAGCGGCAGTGTTGCCTACCTCACCCCGCAGGGCAGCGCCACGCGCGCACAGGTCGCAGCCATCCTCATGCGCTTTGAGCAGGCCATGGCCTGAGCGCAGACCCCATCACGCACAAATCCCCGGAAGCAGTTTGCTTCCGGGGATTCCTTTCTTTCGTACAGTTTACATAACTTTATGCCAGACGGCGTATCGCAGAATTCTTAGAACTGAACCGGCGCTAGAGTTTACATAACGCTTATCCCTTGCGCCCGCGCAGCATCGCCGCGATCGTCACGGCGTTGTAGCCGCTCTGCTGCCAGAGATCGTCGGGCACGGTGCCGCCGTTGCGCAGGATGAGCGTGATCTGCCGCCGCGCCTCGCTGCGCGCGGCCTTTTCCGCCTTCTCCTGCGCGGCCGCGTCCTTCTCGGCCGTGTCCTTTTCGTCCTTGGCCTTCTTGTCGGCGGCGGCCCTGGCGTCGGCGAGGGCCTTGGCCTGCTGCTGCACCTTGCTGTCCGCGCGGGTGTAGTCCGCGTCGTCCATGTCGAGCAGCGCGGCGATCTGCGCCTTCGTCACACTGTCGCGGCTGTCGGCCGCGTCGAGCAGGCTGTCGATGGCACTCAGGCGCGTCCTGCGCTCGCCGCTGTAGCGCTCGTAGGCGAGCTGTGCCAGCTCCGGCAGCTTGCCCGCGAGCATCGCGCGGTAGTACCCGCCCGCCTGCTGAGAGGCCGCAACGGCCGCCGTCGATGCCTGCCCGCCCGTCAGCGCGGCCGCCGTGCCGAGGGCGTTGGCCGCCGCGAGATCGGCCTGCCGTTCGTACTGCTGCCGGTAGGCGGCGTAGAGCTTGTCCGACGCCGGGTCGTAGTCAAATTCCTCACCGAGCAGCGTGTCGAGCATCCGGTCGATGCGGTTCCGCTGGGCGGTTGTGCCGTGCTCAGACAGCAGCGTCTCTGCCTCGCGGCGGTGCGTGCCGTCATAGTCCGGCACGTCCTCCACCGGCAGGTACTGCAGGTAGTCGTTCGTCTGCTCCTGATCGGCCATGCCTTCGCCGCGGATCTTCGCGTTGCGCTGCTGCTCGTAGATGGCGGCGGCCGCGTTGTCGCCGCGCTGGGCCGCCCGCTCCATGAGCGCGGCGTAGTCGGTGTCCTTGTCGTATTTGTATTTTGTCGCCATAGGTTCTCCTTTCCTCAGTGCTGCGGTCCGGCGGCGGTCTCCGTGCGCGTGAGCGACAGCAGCCGCCACGCCCCCGTGCCCGTCAGCCGCAGGCGAAAGTGGTCGCACCGGCGCGGCAGCACCGGCAGGGTGAACGAGCGCTTCGCGCCCGCCGTCATGGCTGCGAGCGTGTGCCACTGCCCGTCGGAGTCATACTGTACCGCTGCCGTGATGCTTGTGCCCGCTTCCGCCTCCAGCCGCAGCTGTACGCGCAGCAGGCGCTTGCAGTCCGGGCTGCCGCTGACAAAGTCGCCCGTTTCGAGCAGACTCGTCATCTGCGCCGTGCTGCCGGTACCGAAGCGCCAGATGCCGCTTGCGTCCTGCGCGTAGAGCGCGCCGCCGCGCCGGGCAAAGGCGCACGCGTGAAAATCATCCTCGCGGCTCCACAGGCCGCTGCGGGTGTCGTATGCGAACAGGTGCCAGGCGTTTTTCTCGTCGCGCGCCGAGAGATACCAGCGCGTGCCGTCCGTGCCCGCCGCTCCGTCCGAGAGCGTGCGCCCGAGCGTGTCGCCGATGCGCGTCGGCCGTCCGCCCGCCGTGCGCGCCGGCCCGGCGGGGGAGAGATAGTAGAGCGTCTCTGCTGCCGTCACGAGCGTGCGGCCGGAGCCCTGCTCTGCACCGAGCGCGGCCGAGGCCACGAGCTGGAAGTTGTCCGGCCGCGTGCCGTACAGCCGCCAGAGCCCCTCCGGCTTGAGGAACACCACACCGCTGCCCGTCGCTGCGCAGCCGGAAAAATCGCCCGGCGCGCCGACGTCCACGCTCCACGCCGCCGTGGCGACGGCGCCGTTTTCGTCCGCCTCGTACCAGAACCAGCTCAGCGGGTCGCCCAGCTTTGTGCACCACACGGTGTCGTGCGCGCACGCCCAGAGCCGGTTGCCGTAGCTGCACGCGTGCTGCGCGTCGGGCACCCGCCGCGTGATCGTCACGCCGCTGAGCGTGCCTGCGCGCACGAACGTGTCCGGGTCGAAGATCAGCTTTGCGCCGTCGATGCCGCGCAGGATGTACGTGCCGTTATTGCGTGCGTCGCCGAAGCCGCTGAGCGTCACGGCATCGCCCACGCGAAAGCGCGTGCCCGCGCCGTCGGCCTGCAGCACGTTCGCGCGCCCGGCGTCGCCGGTGTCGTCGCTGCTGCCGAGCGTCACCGTGCCGGTCCAGCTCGGCTCGGCGCTGCCGAATGTGCCGTCTGCCGGCCGGAACCAGATCTTGTCCGGCCAGATGAGCACCGTGCCGCCGAGCTCGGCGAACACTTTCGCCGTGTCCGTGAGCGTGCAGCCCGGCACGGCCTCGCCGTTATGATACAGCGCCGTGCCCGCGCACCAGAGCAGCCCGTCCCCGGCCGCAAACAGGCCGTTCGGCTGCCCGGTGGACGGGTAGCTGAGTGTGCGGCCCGGCCGCGTCGCGAACAGGGGGCTGTCGGCTGCCGAGCCGTTGATCATTTCGTAAATGCCGCCCTCGGGGCAGGCTGGCCGGTGGTCGTAGCCGCCGAAGGCGGTCTGCACGTGCCGGACGGCGGCCATGCTCCGCGGGAATGTGGGTAGATGCATGCCTTGCCTCCTTACAGATCGAGCGGCTGCCCGTTGTGATACAGCGTGCCGCACAGGTCGATCTTACCGGCCGAGAGCTTCAGCTCCGGCATATCGCCGCGCGTCGCGGAGATCACTGCGCCGCTCTTGTGAAAGATGAGATATTTGCGCTCGAGGCTGTTCTCGCTGCCGATGTGCAGCGTGTCGGCCACGGTCGTGATGCCGTTGAGGTCGATCTTATCGGCCGAGAGCGTGACGCTGCTGCCGCCGTTGTTGATGGCGGCGACGATGGACGCCGCGTTCACGCCGTCGGCGTCGGCCACGAGCGCGATGCGCGCGCCCTGGTCGCTCACGGTCTGTTCGAGCGCGGCGACATTGCCCTCGGCCGATGTCAGGCGCACATTCAGGGCGTCGGCATCAAGGCTCAGCTGCGCGATGTCGCCGTCGGCCCCGTCGATGCGCGCATGGATCGGCGAGACGAGCCGCGAAAGCGCCACGGCGTTGAAGTTTTCCGCACCGAGGTTTGCCAGCGTGTACTGCAGCGCCTCGAGCAGACGCGGCACAGTCTCCTCGAGCGCTGCGAGCCGCTGCTCCACGGTCTCATGCCCGGTGCGCTCCGGCAGCGGAAAGTCCAGCGGGGAAAAGTCCGTCATGTGTCACCGTCCCCTCCGCCGCGCTGTGACACGTCCGCGCGCAGCACGGCAATGGCCCGCACGAGAAATTGCGGCAGCGGCGCGCCGAGCGCCCCGGCGTTTTCGATCACGCTGCCGAGTTCCGTCAGCAGGTACCACGCCGTCACGAGCGGGCACAGCAGCACGTCATACTGCACGCCCAGCCCCGGTACGCTGCCGAGCAGCGCCCGCAGCGCAAAGTCCAGTAGCGCCGCCACGAGCACGCCGGCCACGCTGCCGGCCTTGTGCCACAGCCCCTCGCGGGCGCGGCGGCTGCTCCACGTGCCCGCGTGCAGGGCCGCAGCGCTGCCGGTGGCGTAGTCGAGCACCATGGCCAGAAACCAGGCAGCTGCCAGCCAGCCTGTCCAGCCCCAGAATGCCGTCAGCGCCGCGGCGGCCGCAGAAGCAGCCGCCTTGATCGTTGTGAGTCTGTCCATTTATGTCTCCTTTGCTTCATCGATCATCCGCTGGCAGACGATCATCGTGCGCAGCATATCCTCCGACAGGTCGAGCCTGCCGTCCGTGCCGCCTTGGAGTGCGCCGCGGTCGATCAGCCGCTGCGCCTCCTCCCGCGCCCAGCTTGGGACTTCTTCGATCGTGTTGTACCTGATCATGTCCTCATCGTCCTCCTCATCATTTTTGTGCATCTCTGCATAAACATCCCTTCGGAATCCGTCCATCGTGTAGCCCATGCCATAGGTATTCCACAACAGCTCAGGGTCGGCGTGGTTGCTGGCCACGCCGCGCCGGTGCCCCTCCGCGTGGCCGATGATGACGCCGTCGGCCAGCGGGTCAAACCCATATATCTTGCACAGCCACGCAAACAACCCGACTGCGGCGTGGTACGTGCCCGTGATCTGCTCGGCCGCCTCGGCATAGGACATACTCACATCTGGCTCCGTCATTTCCACGCCGATGTGCGTGCCGTTGGCCGCGCCGCCGCAATGCCAGCCGCGCATCTCCCACGGCAGCGTCTGATACACCGCGCCGCTCGCCTCCAGAAACGCGTGCACGCACACGCTCTGCCCGCCCGGCTGGTACTGGTCAAAGTACCGCGCCAGCACGGCGGCGCTCGGCTGCGGCGTGCCGATGCTGTGCAGCATCAGCCCCTGCGGGCGCAGCGGCGCACCTACCTGATAGCACTTGTTCCCGGTCGTGAATACTTCGATGATGTGCATGGTTTGTCCTCCCTATCCTTATGCGATCTCGTGCGATTTCACATTCACAGTCAGCCCGCTTGCCTGCGCCGTCACAGTGTACTGCGTGATGTTAACGGTGTCACCGCCGACGTCCGTATGGATAAACTTCAAGACGCTCTTGTCGGTTTCATTTCTGGCGTTAGAGGCTATGATATCAGGCGTATTTGCAACGGACAGTTTAATCTGACGACCACGCTCGATTGCCTTGCGGATATCAGTATATGCAGCGCCAGTGGCCTGACCATTGGCGTAGGTGAGCGTCAGCGGAAGAGAGACAGCGTGGTCATCCACATACTGCTTGATTACCTTGTTCTGCACGGGGTTGGTAGATGTGTCCGACATGGCGGTGTCCACGGTCACACCGCCGCCACCACTTGCAACCTTGCTGTCCACGTATCCCTTTGTCGCAGCATAGTTGTCCGTGCCAGTGCCCGTCGGGGTGCGAAGATTTGCAATCGCTACTGGCGCATTTTCGTTTACATCTTCCAGCCTGATTTCTGCGTGTTTTTCTCCGATGTCAATCGTGCTCAGATACACACCGGCCGA